>JGI24820J26691_1000358_pt1 | contig 13509 bp, 13 predicted proteins | sample METZYME_5_50m_FD_26691 | JGI IMG/M metagenome (IMG submission 26691) | reverse complement strand
GTATCGTCAACATGGATGCATTACTTACAACGATAAGTGAAAGCAGTACAAAAGAACCAAAAATTGAAAAAAAACTTACCACCAAAACAGACAAAAATATAACTAAAACGATCACCGAAAGTAAGTCTGAAAATCAGATTATCGATATCGAAAATGCTCCTTCTGCAAAAAAGCTGATGGCGGAAAATAAAATTTCTTCGGATACAATAGCTGGTACAGGCAAAGATGGTCGAATTATGAAAAATGATGTGCTGAAAGCGGTTCAATCTGCCNCGAATGAGGAAACAGAACAATATTCTCTCTCTCGNACTCCAAGTCCAGTAGAAGATTTTGATAGAGAAGAACGGGTAAAAATGACCCGATTAAGACAAACAATAGCTAAACGCCTCAAAGACAGTCAAAATACTGCTGCTATTCTAACAACTTACAATGAAGTGGACATGACGGAGGTTATGTCTCTGAGAAATGAATTTAAAGATCTATTTGAAAAAAAACATGGTACTAAGCTTGGATTTATGTCTTTTTTTACAAAGGCTTGCTGCCATGCACTCCAAGAAGTTCCTGAAGTAAACGCAGAAATTGATGGAACTGATATTGTTTATAAAAGCTATGTTCATATGGGAATTGCTGCGGGAACGCCTACGGGATTAGTGGTTCCAGTCATTCGAAATGCTGACAGTATGTCCTTTGCAGAAATCGAAAAAACTATCTCCGACAAGGGAAAACGAGCAAGAGACGGCAAACTTAGTATGGATGAAATGCAAGGTGGAACGTTCACTATTTCTAATGGTGGCGTTTACGGATCCCTTATGTCTTCCCCAATTTTAAATCCTCCACAATCGGGTATTTTGGGTATGCACAAAATTCAAGACCGTCCTGTCGCTATAAACGGCGAAGTAAAAGTACGGCCTATGATGTATCTAGCCTTGAGTTATGATCATAGGATTGTGGATGGGAAAGGTGCGGTAACATTCCTAGTTAGGGTGAAAGAGGCAATAGAAGACCCACGACGGCTTCTTATGGATCTTTAATGGTGTGCAAGAAGGGAAAGTACGATGTCTAAATATGATGTTATAGTTATAGGAGGCGGACCAGGAGGTTATGTTGCATCAATTCGTTGCGCTCAGCTAGGTTTAAAAACTGCATGTGTTGAAGGCCGCGACACTCTTGGTGGAACATGTTTAAACGTAGGCTGCATTCCGTCGAAAGCTTTATTACATGCCAGTCATCAACTCCATGAAGCTGAACATAATTTTGAAAAAATGGGATTAATGGCAAAGCCACCATCCGTAGACTGGGCTAAAATGCAAAATTATAAAATGGAAACTATTGATGCAAACACCAAAGGTATCGAATTTCTATTTAAGAAAAATAATATAGATCAATTGCGAGGTTGGGCCTCGATATCAGCTCCAGGAAGAGTTCAAATAGATGAAACAACCTATGATGCTAAAAATGTTATTATCGCCTCTGGCTCAGAACCAAGTACAATTCCTAATGTCGAAATTGATGAAAAGATAATTGTATCATCAACCGGAGCTTTGTCGTTATCTAAAATACCAAAAAAAATGACCGTTATCGGTGCAGGTGTAATAGGTTTGGAACTGGGCTCTGTTTATGCGCGTCTTGGTACGAAAGTAACTATTATTGAATATTTAGATTATATTACTCCCGGCATGGATAAAGAGGTACAAAAATCTTTTCAAAGGATTTTAAAAAAACAAGGTATTTCTTTCATTATGGGCGCTGCTGTACAATCAGCTAGCAAAACAAAATCTCTTGGAAAGGTCAAATACAAGCTTAATAAAGATGAAAGCCTGCATGAGATAGATGGGGACGTAGTCTTAGTCGCAACCGGTAGAAAACCAAATATTAATAGACTTGGACTAGATAAGTTAAATATAGAACTAACTGAGAATGGCCAAATCAAAACTGACAGTAAATGGCAAACAAATATACCAAATATCTACGCGATTGGGGATGTTATAGAGGGACCAATGTTAGCTCATAAAGCAGAAGACGAGGGTATGGCAGTAGCAGAGCAAATCGCAGGTAAAATTGGACATGTTAATTATCAGGTAATTCCGAGTGTGATTTATACTGCTCCAGAGGTAGCTTCAGTAGGTTTAACTGAACAACAAGCAAAAAAAAGTGACCGATCCATTAAAGTTGGGAAATTTATGTTCATGGGGAATGGTAGAGCGAAGGCAAATTTTGCTGCGGATGGTTTTGTGAAGATTATAGCAGACAATGAAAGTGACCGTATTTTAGGAGCACATATCATCGGTCCAGCGGCTGGAGATCTCATCCACGAACTATGTATAGCGATGGAGTTTGGAGCGTCAGCTCAAGACGTAGCACTCACATGTCACGCCCATCCAACTTACTCAGAAGCGGTTCGAGAAGCCGCTTTGGCTTGCGGAACTGGCGCTATTCACGCTTAAAAAAATAAATTTTGCTGATGCTAAAATCAAATCTAAGCTAGCTTGGCTCCGGCTCCATGCTGCCGCTCGGTTTTGCTTTTGGTTTTGTTTTTGGAATAGCTGTTACCGAAGGTGCTGATGCGCTACCGTCATCTTTGTCTTCGTCATCAGAAAAAGGAGCATCACCTTTCATAACACGCTTTATTTCTTCACCCGTCAACGTTTCATACTCCAGTAAACCAGCAGCAAGTCGCTCCCACTCTTTCTTCTTTTTAGTGAGAATTTTGAAGGCTGTGTCGTAACCCTGCTGGATGAAGCTCTTGACCTCTTCTTCTATCAATTCCTTTGTATTCGCTGACACTGAAAATCCTGCTGTATTGCCCTGATAACCTTCATGAGCTTCAGTATAATCGATATTACCAACCTTATCAGACATCCCCCATCTAAGAACCATGGCTCTAGCTAAACCTGAAGCTTGCTGAATGTCGCCCGCTGGTCCATTGGAAACATTATCTGAACCATATTTAATTATTTCGGCAGCCTTGCCAGCCATTGTCATTGCTAACTTTTCTTCACATTCTGATTTGTGCCAATTAAGTCGGTCAATTTCAGGAAGCGATACAACCATACCCAAAGCTCCGCCACGAGGAATAATTGTGGCTTTATAAACTGGGTCACACTGAGGCAAGGCCAATCCAACAACTGCGTGCCCTGCCTCATGAAATGCTGTTTTTTCTTTTTGTTCTTGGGTCAGAACCATCGAGCGCCTTTCAGACCCCATCATTACTTTATCTTTCGCATTTTCAAAATCGATCATTGTTATAACGGATCTACCAATCCGAGCTGCCATTAAAGCTGCTTCATTTACAAGATTTGCTAAGTCAGCGCCTGAGAAACCCGGCGTTCCTCTCGCTATCAATCTTAGATCAACATCTGGACCCAAAGGTGTTTTCTTAGCATGAACATTTAGAATTTTTTCGCGACCCTTGATATCTGGATTAGGCACGTTAACGGTCCGATCAAATCGACCTGGGCGGAGTAGCGCCGGGTCTAGAACGTCCCTACGGTTTGTAGCCGCTAATATGATGACGCCCTCATTGGCCTCAAAGCCGTCCATTTCAACAAGAAGCTGGTTGAGAGTTTGTTCACGCTCGTCGTTTCCACCACCATAGCCACTACCACGGTTGCGACCTACAGCATCAATTTCATCAATAAACACAATACATGGAGCATTTTTTTTGGCCTGCTCGAACATATCTCGTACGCGAGAAGCACCAACACCGACAAACATTTCGACAAAATCCGAACCAGATATAGTAAAAAATGGCACCCCTGCCTCGCCGGCTATCGCTCTTGCTAATAGGGTTTTACCTGTACCCGGAGGCCCAACTAACAATGCGCCTGTAGGAATTTTACCTCCAAGTTTACTAAATTTTTGTGGGTTTCTGAGAAACTCGACGATCTCTTCAAGCTCTTCTTTAGCCTCGTCGATTCCCGCAACATCATCAAATGTCACCCTGCCTTGTTTTTCAGTTAGCAGTTTTGCTTTGGATTTTCCAAAACCCATCGCACCGCCTCTTCCGCCTCCTTGCATGCGGTTCATAAAGTAAATCCAAACGCCGATTAAAAGTAAAAATGGAAAAACTGTCATTAAGAAGGACTGTAAACCAGAGGTCTCCTGCTGTTCGGCCCTAATCGCAACATCGTTTGCGATCAATAAGTTGGTTACATCAGCATCGCTGGGGCGAATAGTAAATTGCTCTCTGTTGTCCGGCCCCGTAAACCTTACCTTTTCCCCATCGAGAGTTACCGCTCTAATTTCCCCACCTGTAACACTTTTAACGAACTGAGAAAAAGGCACTTCGCGGCTCTGCATACTACTGCTGCCAGTGCTAAAAACGTTAAACAAAACTACGATTAATAGAAATAAAACTACCCAAAAAGCTACATTTCGATTATTTCCCAAGTAACTACTCCCATATGGCCTGGCAAGGCTTTCTTATGCTTAATATAGAAATTCAAACGCCAGGTTCAATGGCTGTTTAGAAAATCATTAAATTTTATTCCACAAAATGACAAATATTCGGAACCTTCACCATCGAGAGTTGGTGCCAATAATAATTTTTCATCTACAAAAATACCAGGTTGAACAATTCGAGATCGGTAGGGCATTGTTGCTCTTTGTTTTTTCGATAATTGTTTGTTACCATCAATGCCAATAGAAGTTACATAACCGTCTTTGATTTTTCTTTTTACCACCCAAATATTCCGCCAAACTGACCCAGGAGTGCAACTAACAGACAAGTCTTTAATAGATTGGAATTCTGTTGTTATTCGAATGTTGCCCGCATTATAATAAAAGATGGCGCCTCCCAACACGATTGTCTTTTTATCCCTAATATTTTTTAAAACATCCAAAACTGCTTTAAATCTCGGGCGATAATATAAATTTCTGTTCCACATTACAGCAGCAGAAATCAGCCGAAGTTTAAACTCTTCCGGCAGAGCCAAAAAGGCATTATACTCCCAAGATAATTCTGTAAGCTCTTGTTTGCCAATTTCTTTAAAATGAACTGGTAACATTTGGTTCAAAGCGTCATTAGCTCTTCGCATGTGATTTGCGCTCAACTCGATACGGCTCTCAGAAAACCCACTTGATTTTAATATTTTCCACGTTTTGCGCTGCGAAATCCTTTCGAAATCCTCATTAGAGTTAGACGGATCGCTAACCCACTTTATATTTTTTTGCTGAAGATAATGCTGCAAGCTTTCCCTTGAGGTATAGATCAAGGGTCTGAGTATAAAGTAACCTTCAGGTCGCTTGAAACTCAAAGGCATACCTTTCAAACCTTCAAGTCCAGATCCTCTTTTCAAATTCATAAAAAAGGTTTCAATCTGGTCATCTTGAGTATGACCCACTGATACAAAACTTAACTCTTTTCGCCATTCGTCAATTAATCTATATCTAGCCTCGCGTGCCAAATTAGACAAATTACCACCAAGTTTTTCTTTATGTTTCCACTCAGCAATTTTATGAGTTATGCCCAACGCATTACAATGCTCTGCAACTAATTCTGCCTCTTTTCTCGAGCCAGCCCGAAGATTGTGATTCACCGTTACGCAGTGAAGTTTAACTTTGTTGTCCATTGCCCAATCATTGCAAATGTAAAGCATTGCTAAACTATCACTGCCACCAGAGACAGCTAATCCAAGCTCTACAAAACCATGTCGTTCTTTAAGACCTGAAAGCATCTGAAAAATTGGTTTCGTAATTTTAACAGTTAAGGACACTGCAATTCCGACATCATTTTCTCGGCCTCAAGACTAAAATCAGAGTCGGGAAACCGCATAAGAACCTGCGCTAAAGTTTGGCATCCAGCATCAGTTTGCCCTAAACTTACNAGNGCATTGCCCAANAGCGTTAGCGCTTCTGGNGCGACGGGNGAGTCTTCAAACAAAGAAAAGCTATTTAAATANGCCCTGGCTGCTTTTTTGATCTCTCCTAGCCCNTCATATGCATTTCCCTTTGCTATGANAACGGACGCGCTCAATGGACTATCTGGATAGTTCTCTANAAACCGATCAAACAACATTAGGGAGTCTTCAAACCGCTCCTCTAACANGGCATTTTTTGCATTTTCATAATCTGCTTTTTCTCCAATTGCTAATTCTGGCCCAGAATTTTCCTCAGCAATATCGTCCACTGGTANTGATGAGTCACCTCCAAGCGTTGTCGCAAAATCAATTTGGCTAACGTCGCCGCCCTCCAATTCTACCAAACGGTATTCAAGATCACGAACCCTGTTTGTTCCGTCTCTTACAATACTGTTAACTCTGAACTCCAAGTTTTCAGTCTCAGATGTTAAACGTCTTAACTCCTGCTCCATGCCATCCAGTCTTTCTAAAACAGAGGCATCTTCACTTAATGCAATGGAGGAAGTCTGGGTGGTGGATAACTCACGTCTCAATTTTAAAACTTCAACATAAAGTATATTAAGATCTTGTCTTATATCAGCTAAAGTTCCNTTATTTTCTTGAGCAAAGCAGACAGTCGGAATAGATAGTGAAACAAAAATTGCAATAACCAACTTTATCATCTCAAACTCCAACTAAAAATTCAGGTTAGATACCACTGAAACGGCACGTCGATTTTCACTGTAGCAACTTTCTTTACTGCAAAGCTCTACCGGACGCTCTTTTCCAAAGCTAACCGTTTTAATACGATGGCCTTGTATGCCTCTTGATACTAAAAATTCACGGGCAGAATTAGCTCTTCTAGCGCCAAGCGCAAGGTTGTATTCTCTTGTGCCGCGTTCGTCCGCGTGACCCTCGATTACTATTTTGTATTCAGAGTTGGCACGTAGCCAGTCTGCTTGAGCCAACAATATTTCCTTGCCCGACTGGTCAATATCTGATTGATCGATAGGAAAAAGCACTCGGTCACCAACATTATTTTTAAAAAAAGCTATGGAACCCGGATCACTGACGTCACCTTCGAATTTAGCATTAGCACCGCTCATCGTACCGTTTACTGAGAACGGGGTTGAGGCATTTTGGGAACATCCACCTAAAAATATGACCAAAATTGCACAAAAATAAAACCCAAATTTTGTCATTTTTTTGCCTCTCANGTTAATTGATAACATGAAATATTAACCCTGCAAATCATGTTATTTTCCGAGTGGTGACCAAGAAGGATCGGATCCACCATCTCTCGTTGAAACTTTCTTTAAATTTCTTCCTGAAACATCGACTGAATAAAGAGCAGACACTCCTCTTTCTCCCTGTGTTTCTCTTGTAAACATTATAACTCTGCCATTTGGCGACCAGGTTGGCCCCTCATCTAAAAAAGATGCTGTCAACAATCTTTCCTTAGAGCCATCAACCCGCATAACACCAATATGAAAACGCCCACGACTTTGTTTAGTAAAAGCAATTCGGTCACCACGAGGCGACCAGACAGGAGTGCCATATCGGCCATCTCCAGAACTAATTCTTTTCGCACTGCCTCCAAGCGAAGACATAACATATAGCTGTTGCGTTCCTGATCTATCACTCTCAAATACGATTTGGGATCCGTCTGGGGAAAAACTGGGCGCTGTCTCGATTGATGGAGCTGATGTTAATCTAGCGCTAGAANTATTTTTTAAGTTCATNACATATATGTCAGTATTACCGCCCTGCTCCAAGGAATAAACNACAGACTGCCCATCTGGAGAGAAACGTGGAGCGAAACTCATAGATCCTTTACGGTTTTTTAAAACAGTTCTCTTGGCTGTAGAAACATCTATTACGTATATCTGCGGAGTTCCAGTTTCAAAGCTAGTATATAAAACACTTTCTCCGGTGGGGGAAAACCGAGGCGCCAAAACAATAAACGAACCGTCGGTCAAATANTTAGAGTTAGCACCATCAAAATCCATAATGGCCAAACGTTTTTTTCGAGACCCTTTTTTACCGGTTTCGGCAACATAAACAACACGAGTGTCAAAATATCCCTGCTCTCCAGTTATTCGAGAATAAACNTCATCAGCNACTTTGTGCGCTATACGCCGCCATCCCTGTTTAGTAGAATTAAACTGAAGACCTTTGCCAAGCTCGTTATTAGAAAAAACATCATAGAGTCTGAATTTCACTGATAGATTTTCACCCGCAAGCAGAACTGAGCCAGTCAAAAGTGCCTGAACGTTTATGGCTTTCCAGTCTGAGTACTGGATGGGAGAGCTGAAGTTGTTAATGCCCGATATATACGACGACTTAGGTACTTCTCGGAAAAGTCCGGTTCCAAATAGATCACTTTTAATCAATTCAGTTATTTTCACAGCCAATTCGTTGGAAGCACCCGTTTCGCCAATAAATGCAGGAGCAGCATAAGGTAAAGGCTCAATTACGCCTTCAGTTATTGTGATGCGCAGAGGCGCAGATTGTACAAATGTTGTTAAACTCACAAAAACAGCTACTAGGAATAGTCTCAACATAAATCCCTCATTTTTGGCCTATTTATTCCAGCTTTCATTAAATTGTTGGATCAAAAACTACTTCTATTTCGCGCCAACTTTCATATTTATTTGGTGGTAACTTATAGCCGTTTTTTCCACAACTTATAATTGCTATTTTTGCTCTTCTAAAAGCTACCCTTTGTGCATCATCGTCACCTCCTGAGATTTCAATAACCTTAATTGAATTTGGGTTTACTCTGCCATTTCGATCAAGGGAAATAAATATTGTTATCTTGACATCTTCCGTTAATGAACCTGGGTCTCTCAGCCAACATGCTTGTATTGCAGATTGTAAATTATCTGTTTCGGTTTCCGTTAAAGGATTGCTTAAAGACTTCTGTGGAGCCGGAGATTGAATGTCATTAGAAATGTTAGCTTCTATTACCTGCTTTTCTGATTTATCTTCAAAATTTGTTTCAGGATTATAACGCGGACGACTTTTAGGCTTCAGCGATAACTCCAAATTATCAGCTGAGGCTTTTTTCTTGTCTCCCGCAATATCTAATTCATTCACGGTGTTGACAGTACTTTCTAATGATTGAGAAAAATTGATTTCAGGTTGTGGAGTATTGGTAGGCGTCAAAACTGTGCTTCGTTTGTTCAATTTATTTGCTTCATTGTTAACATTCGGAAGACTATCTAATTTCTCAGAAACTGGGGGCTGCAGATATTCCGATATTTCATGAGGTTTTTGCGTATTAGCTATTTCAATCTGTGGTTGTTTTATTACTGGTTCTAAAGGCTCATCCAAGACTACTTCAGGGCCTTGTGATTTTAAAACACTACTTTCTGCATTAAACTTTAAATTCAATTTGTCGTCATTTTCTTCCGCTGGTTTAAACGTACTTGGTTCTTCAGACACTACAGGTGAGATATTTGTTGCTGTAAGGTCAATAAATTCCTGTTGAGAAATTAAAGAAACATTCGAATATTCAATTGGGTCTATATCCTTTTGAAAAACGGGGCCTATAAATAACCCAGTCAGAAGACCTAAATGTGCAAACCCGGATATATAATGCCCAAAATGCATGTTCTACTTACTCATCAGAAACGTCGTTTAAAGCCGGGCCTCCAATATCTGTGACTAACCCTATATCTTGGAAACCGCCGGCATTAAGAGCGCCCATAATTTGCATAACGACTTCATACGGAATTGCTCCATCAGCACGCAGAAAAATTCGATTACTAGAGCGTTCAGCCGCAACACCTTTAAGACGGGAGATCAATTCCTCTTTTGGTATATTACTCGTTTGCAAAACAATTTCCCCGTCCTTTGTAATTGTAATGGTAAGGGGTTCTTCATTTTCTGATTCCAAAGCACCGGCTGCACTTTTCGGTAATTCAATATCGACACCAACGGTCAACATAGGAGCTGCCACCATAAAGATAATTAGAAGAACCAACATCACATCAACAAATGGTGTTACGTTTATTTCAGACATAGGGGCTGATCTTCTACGATGTCTTCGTTTTAACTGGCTAACGTTTTTCAGATTGTTAGTGGCACCCATACTAACTATCCAATTGACGGCTCAAAATTGTTGAAAATTCATCTGCAAAGCTTTCATAGCCAGCCACAAGCCTTTCACAGTCACCATTTAGCTTATTATAAAAAATTACTGCTGGAATTGCAGCTAGCAGGCCAAGTCCTGTAGCCAGCAGAGCCTCAGCAATACCAGGAGCAACAACAGCTAAATTTGTATTTTGCTGTTGAGCAATCTCAATAAAAGCATTCATTATGCCCCAGACTGTACCAAACAAGCCTACAAATGGAGCCGTTGAACCGACAGTAGCTAATATGGTCAATCCAGACTGTAGCTTTTCCGCTTCTCTAGAAACAGCTACATCCATTGACCTGTCAACGCGTGATTGAATGCCCGCTATTAAACCACCATCTGCTCGCTGTGACTGTTCCCATTCCTTCATACCCGCCACAAAGATTTTAGCCGTACGTCCACGAGGGTTTTGTCCAAGCTGTTGATATAGTTCGTCCAAAGGTTCACCCGACCAAAAAGCCCGGTCAAATCTTGCGGCATCTCTTCTTGCAGAATTAAAAACTAAATGTCTTTGAATAATAATAGACCATGCCCAAAAAGATGCGCCAATCAGCAATAGGATTACAATTTTAACTGTAATTGTTGCTCGAGCAAAAAGAGCCCAAAATGAAAAATCAATTTCAGGCGTTGCTGCTATGGCTTTGAATATTAATGCTTCTGCAATCATGAATAACTGTCTCACAATTATAAAACCGGTACCCTGTTAACATGAGAAAAGGGACCGAGTATAGTTTTATGTAATTAATATTCTAATCTTTTCTGGTAACCTTTTAACTTTACCAGAATTTGAAGTGCATGCCACACATACTTCTGCCTTAAATATAACTTCGCCTTCACGCAAAATATTTTGGTAGAAATACGCTCGGACCGGAGAAACAACTTTTATCTTTGTTTCAACTGTCAGTGCATCATCAAAATAGGCAGGTGCAAGATAATCTGCTTTAAGTTTTGTAACTACAAAAATGGCTCCTTCCTCATTTCTCATTTTGATTTGATCAATACCGATATTTCGGATCCATTCACTTCTGGCTCTTTCGATAAATCGTAAATAATTGGCATAGTACACAACTCCTCCTAAATCCGTATCTTCATAGTAAACTCGGATATTCATAAAGTGTTGTTTCATAATTAATTCTTTCTAAGCAAATCTATTCTGGCCTGTATTCTCAAAGCATGGCTTTTATCATTTGAAATCAGTGGCATTGTTGGGTCATAAACCGCTCTGATAATATCACCTACAAGTGGATTTAATATAACCCCACCGTTTTTTGTGATCAAAGTGGGAGAATTTTCTTTGAAAGCGTCATCGGACCAAAGTAAAAACATCTGAACCGCCTGATTTAAACATAAAATTTCAGCAGATACTGAGAATAAGTTTTTATCCATGCAAATAAAGCTGAAAACTGCTTTTATCCCTCCATCAGCATCAAACCTAAAAACCCTATATTGATTTGCTTGAATAAATTTTAAGCGTTCAACTAAATTACCAAGATCCGGTATTATTCTATCTAAATCATTGACTGCAATCAGCTCATCCCAAGATGAAAAGAAAAAAAATAAAGCATTTGATCCAAACTCTGGATCAGTTTCTGCTAATTCATGATTAGCCAAAACCACCATTGATTGGATAGCCGTTTTTAAAGTAACTAGTGTTTCATCCTGAACACCAAATACAACTGGAGCAATAGGTCTTCCCCATCTGGCAAAAATATACTTTCCATCTGATCGAGTGAAATAGGCTTCTATTGAATCTCTCTTTTTCAAATATTTACCAAATTAGAATATTCAAATTTACTCAAACATATCTCCCTGTGACTTAGGTGGCTCTATCCCAAGGTGCTTCCATCCACCACTCGCTAACATTCGACCGCGTGGTGTCCGCTGAATTAACCCCATTTGCAAAAGATAGGGCTCAATAACTTCTTCCAAAGCATCCCTACTTTCAGAAATCGCTGCACTTATAGTTTCAATTCCAACGGGTCCTCCTGAATACTGTTCCGCTATCAATTGCAAGTACCTACGATCTGCACCATCGAGGCCTAATTTATCCACACCAAGACGGGTTAAAGCGTGATCAGCTATTTTTTTATTTAGAATACCATCACCCTCGACCAAAACAAAATCCACTACCCGTCTTAAAAGACGACCAGCTATTCTTGGCGTGCCTCTAGCTCTTTGCGCAATTTCTGTTACGCCGCTTTCATGTGCGACAATACCAAGTTTTTCTGCATTCAATTTTACAATTTTATACAGCTCTTCTTTCGAATAATACTGAAGCCTAATTGGTATCCCAAACCTATCACGTAATGGCGTAGTCAGTAGCCCTAATCTTGTNGTTGCCCCGACCAGCGTGAATGGCTGNAGCTCAATTCGAACCGTTCTTGCTGCCGGCCCTTCACCAATAACAAGATCCAACTCAAAATCTTCTAGAGCTGGATATAAAATCTCTTCNACNACTGGATTNAGTCTATGGATTTCNTCAATAAATAAAACATCGTTNGCCTCTAAATTAGTTAAAATAGCTGCAAGATCACCTGCTTTTGCTAAAACTGGACCAGAACTCATTTTAAAATTGACGCCTAGTTCTCTNCTAATTATCTGGGCAAGAGTAGTTTTACCTAAGCCTGGGGGACCAAAAAAAAGAGTATGATCCATAGCATCATTTCGTTGTTTTGCACTTTCTATAAATACATGAAGATTAGATCGAGCTTCTGACTGTCCTATAAATTCTCTCAGCGTTTTTGGCCGAAGAGCTCGGTCATTATCATCAGATATTGGCTCTTCTCTCAGTAAAGGATTAATTTCGCTCATTATTATCCCTTCTGACTAATAATTTTTAGTGAATTTCGGATTAATTCTTCAGTGCTTAAATCAGAATTTTCATCAAGAGTTTTAGCCACAGCGGCAGCTGCGTCGCTNGGATTGTAACCTAGATTTTGTAATGCAGATAATGCATCAGCCTGAGAAGATTTATTTGAGATAGTTAAATTGACAGGTTGATGATCATCAATTCTTTCGACAACATCTTCTTCATGTTGCTGGTTTTTTCGTTCACCGAGTTTACTTGGAGTAATAGACATAACATTGGCGACTTTATCTTTCAACTCATTTACAACTCTTTGGGCGGTCTTCGGTCCTATTCCTTTGGCGGATTTAATTGAATTCCAATCACCTAATGCAATTGCTCGACTGACACCATCTTCTCCCAAAGCGCTTAATATAGCTAATGATGCTTTAGCGCCCACTCCTTGTACAGACATTAATAATCTATACCATTCTTTTTCAACCTGAGATACGAACCCAAACAGTTGCATAACATCTTCTCGAACAAGCAAATCTGTATAAATTGTTGTGAATTCTCCATCGGAAGATATTTCAGCAAGAGTTCGATCTGAACAAAAGACTAAATATCCAACACCATTTACATCTAACAAAAAATGATCTTGCGCTTTATAATCTACTCGACCTCGCAACCTCCCAATCACAATCACACCTTCTCTAACGCTTGCTGAAAACGATTATTTGATACTG
>JGI24820J26691_1000357_pt1 | contig 13517 bp, 11 predicted proteins | sample METZYME_5_50m_FD_26691 | JGI IMG/M metagenome (IMG submission 26691) | reverse complement strand
TGTATAGGCAGAGGCGCCCGCATCTGAGTTGGCGATCGTGACGGAACCAAAGGTCTTTCGGGCAATTTCATGTGGCGCTTCCCCCAGCTCCCACTCCGGATCCCAGAGCTGCATGTATTCATAAGCGTACCCGTGTGGCCAACGGTTGACTGTGATCGCGAGGATATCTTCGGCGACATCGAACCCGGCGGGACCCAATAGTCCGTCCAGCACCGTGCGCACCTCGCGTTCGAAATCCTCAAAGCTGAGCTCCAGCAATTTTTTACGGGAGCCACGAAGTTGACTGCGGATGTCGATAGCGTCTTCGGGTGGAGAAATTGACCCCCAGAAAACCAGCGACACGGCTTCGTCTGCACTATCAGGGCGCTTGTAGCCCCCGGTATGCAGGCCTTTAAAAAGGAACAGCCTTGCGTGCAGCCTGCCGGGGCAGGAGATGGCGTCGACGCCAAGTTTGTCCAGCGCCTCACTGTTCCGAAGCAGGACGTTGGTCAAAATCATAGGGACCTTAACCTGATATTTCAGCGCGGCCTTTTGCGCGTCGGGCATTGTGGGGCAGAGATGTGGGATGACGCTGTGGTAGCAGGCAAGCACGGTATGTCGGGCCGAGATCTGTTTAAGCTCGCCTTCGGAGGATGCGTAAGTGACTGAGACACCCTGATCGGTATTGTCGACGCCGATAACCGTTGCATTGAGTCGCAATCGCACGTTGGCATTTTTTCGGTCTAGCGCGGAATAATCGAAGTGCGCGATGGCGACGTTGTCTGCGGTAACCTCTGGCGCCGAGTGTGGCATAAGCCTGGCCACCATGAGGCGTACCAGACTGGCATTACCGTCTGGCCACATCGCTACGGGATAGCCGAAACTGTCCTCGCTCCATTCGTCGCCAAATAAGTGTGCGCCGGGGTATCCCTCCCAAATTGCCTCTGCGGCAGAGATGGCGCGCATCTCCAGCCCCCAGGATCCATGTTCTTCCTTATCGAAGAGTTGCACCGCATCTTCCGTTAAGCCGCCATATTGGCGCAGAAAATCGGGGTAGCTGATGCTCGAGAGCAGTTCTTCAGCCTCGGCCTCAGTCCAATCTTCAAGCCGAGGCGCACTGCCGTAGAAGCGCTTGAGTGACTCTCGTCCGGCGTCTGAGATGGGTATCTGATCGATGTCTTCTGGAGAGAGTTTTGCTGACAGACTGAAGTGGGTGACAAGGCGATTGACGCCGTAGGTATCTTCGTCAAACCACATTGCTTGGCCATTCGCTGCGTCACGCCCGTAGGCGAAGTCCATCTGCTTGCGCATGACTTGGACATCCACGCCATGCTCTGCCATGAATTGATTGACGGTCTCGCTAAAGCTCCACCACTCCAGATTATGTGTGCCGCCAAGAGACAGCACCATGTCACCGCTCTGATGAAATTCATTGCGCTTGGCATGGCCACCAAAGTCGTCGTGGTTCTCAAGCAGCAATATTTTTGAGTTCGGCCCGAAGCGCTTTTGGTAGTAATGCGCCGCGGCTAGCCCTGAAATACCCGCGCCCACCACAATTAAGTCGTACTGCTCATCAGTCGGCTTGGGCTCAGGAAATTTGGCGCCGTCTCGGGCGAGTGCATGCGCAATTTCGTAGGCGCCCGGGTGGGAGCCGCGCATGCCAGTTTTGATGGGCGGGTAGTCGACTGCCATCGTGCCTTGAATGGTTGCGCCGACCGAAGTGCTGGCAGTCGCTATATTGGGCAACCCCAGCGCTCCCGTTTGCAGCGCAGCACCCGTGGCTACGGCAGCACCCTGCACAAAATCTCGGCGTGTGATGGCGCGCTGCATGCCCAGTTTTTTATCCGATGGCTTTGTCATTGTTGCTCGCACTCGTCAGGCTTAGGCCAAGTGTGGTCGACATCATTGATTGCTGTCAGCATTATCTGGTTTGAACATCTATAACGCACTCGAGCAGTTATGGTTTGCGCCTTGCTTTGAGGCGGCCATGTAATAAAAAACTGATCAACATACCCAGCGCGAGTAACAACACTGACATGAGCCCGCGGTAGGACTGCTCTGGCGCCCACGCTTCGCTTTCAACAAGCCAAAAGTGCAGGTATAGCGCTACCAGCCAGGGCAACATAACGACGCACCAGCCCATCAGCCGTTGTACGTTACTCATTTCGGTCCGCCGCCTGTGTCATCGTTTTGAGTTCGTCGCGCCAATTGAGTGATTGGGCGCTAATCGCACCAGTCTAACGCTTAACGCCATTGACACAATGGGGTGCTTGGCGGAGCCTGTCCCTCACGACGAGGTGAAAAATATGCTCTCCGTGTGGATCAATGGATGGCGGCTGTTCGCAGTGATAGCCGTTGTGATTACTGCTTTTATGTTGCTCCGGCTGGGATCGACAGACTTTTCATCACCTCAAGATCTCTCGGCGATGATCCAGTATTCGGTTCGATGGGCAGTGCCTTTCATCTTTTTGGTGATCGCGACTTCAGCATTGTTCAAACTATTTCCCAGTCGCCTAACGCGGTGGTTGTTATGGAATCGGCGCTACCTCGGGCTGTGTTTTGCGGTGGCCATGGCATGGCAGGGCGCCTTTATTTTTATCGTATCTTTCTCGCATTCGGCCCATTATTACGGCGAAATCTACCTCTTGCGTGACGAGCTTGAGGGCAGCAGTGGTTACTTATTTCTCGCTGCGATGACGTTAACCTCGTTCGGGTTTTTTCGCCGGCGTATCTCCGCGGAGCAGTGGCGCTTTTTACACCTCAGCGGCGTGATTTTTCTGTGGGCTTACCCCTTCAGTGTTTATTGGTGGAATGTCTTTTATTACCAGACACAGCACTGGTTTGACTGGCTTTTTTACATGCTGGGCTACACCGCATTTGCATTGAGAATTTTGGCGTGGGGCAAGGAACGAGGTGGAGTGCCTGGTACCGGAATACGACTGTGGATAGGCGGCGGCTTGGTGCTGTTGTCTCTCGTGCTCGCGGTTTCCGGTCACGTGTGGCAGCCCGCATTATCGACCGCCTTGTTAGCGCCGCTGTGGTCTGCTGGGTTAGAGCTGTGGCTGCCTTTTTGGCCATTTGAGCCCTTCCTGCCTCTACTTGTCATGGCAGTCGGGGTTTGGACGACCACAAGTGAGACGGCTTACAACGGCTCGCTTGAGCGTGCTACTGCGTAATTAAACCTGCGCGGGCTGCAATGTTGCACGGTTGGTGGCCTATAGGATCAGTGGTCATGCCGACGACACGCTCGTTAAGGTAACAATCGAATCGGCCTGCGGAGCCGCGGTTAATTGCGCAGGTAGCGCCGCATCACATGTGATCAGGAGAGCGACAGCGAGGCATATGGCGGATCAGGAAACGATCATTATTGGCGGTGGGCACAACGGCCTGATTTGCGCCATCGTGTTGGCGCGCGCGGGTCAGCGGGTCACGGTACTTGAGGCAGGCTCCAACTTGGGTGGCATGGCGGCTGAGCGGGAGTTTCACCCCGGTTTTAGGTCTGCGCTGGCGCAAACACTCTACGCTATGCCGCACTCTCTGATTCGAGAGCTGGATTTGACGGCTCATGGGTTGGATTTAGCTACTGAGCCGCTTCCTATTAAACCGCTATCTATAGCTGGTACCCCCCAATCGATTACCGCCTCATCACTTGCGGGCGCAGAGGACGACGACACAGCGGCTTATCCCAAGTATGTCGCCATGCTGGCGAAGTTTGCAGCAGCGCTGGCACCTTTCTGGGAGCGGACGATGCCCAGAGTGGGTGCAACCGGCATGTCAGACCTGATGACGTTTGGCAAGCTGGGCCTCAAGCTTCGCCTGTTGGGCAAGCAAGATATGTTGGAGTTTTTCCGGGTTGCGACCTTACCTATGCGCGACCTGCTCGATGAGTATTTTTCGGATGACCAGCTCAAGGCGGCCCTATGCTGGGATGCCCTGGTGGGTTCCCAACTGGCGCCTCGATCGCCCAATCAAGCTGTCCTCACTTTGCTGAACCGGATGGCAGGGAAGGACGCTGGTCAACATGTGGTTCCCAAGGGAGGGATGCCGGGCTTGGTGCGCGCCCTTGAAAATGCTGCGGTTAAGGCGGGGGTGACCATCAGGACTGACTGCACCGTGGCGTCAGTTCGGATCGAGGGGGATGAAAATGGTCAGCGCTGCATCGGAGTTGAACTCCAAAGTGGCGAATTGCTTCTGAGCGATCGCGTGGTATCGAGCGCTGACCCACAAACGACTTTTCTGAATCTGGTTGGTGCGCAGCACCTAGAAATTGAGTTCACCAATCGCATTCGCCGTTTGAGGAATAAGGGCTATGTCGCCAGAGTGCACCTCGCGCTATCTGGGCTGCCCGCTTTTAAGGGACTCGACTCACCGAAGGGAAGGCTCATTATTGCGCCCACCATGGATAGCATCGAATTTGCGTGGGACGCCGCGAAGTACGGACAGTTACCGGAGGCACCCGTGATGGAGGTCTTGATCCCTTCTCTTCAGGAGCCAAATTTGGCACCTCAGGGACAGCACGTGTTGGCGGCTAATGTGATGTATGTGCCGCATGATTTGAAGTCGGGGTGGACGCCTGAGCACCGCGCCGCGTTGCTGAATACAGTGTTGAGTGAGCTGACACGATATGCCCCCGGCATTCAGGATCTCGTGCTCGGCAGCGAACTGCTCACGCCTCAGGATCTTGCTGCGCAGTACCGCACGACTAACGGTCATTGGCATCATTGCGAGCCTGCTATCGATCAGTTGTTGATGATGCGACCGACTTATGAGGCCGCACAGTATGCGACCCCGATCTCTGGACTTTATTTGTGTGGTGCTGGATGCCATCCCGCTGGCGATGTGAGCGGGAATCCCGGGCGTAACGCCGCCAGGGAGATCTTGGCATGACGCGCTATGACGCCATCATTATCGGTGCGGGGCATAATGGTTTGACGGCCGCGGCTTACTTAGCCAAGGCTGGTTTAGATGTCGTTGTGCTGGAAAAGAACGATTATATCGGGGGAGCTGCAGTCACTCGTGAAATGCACGAGGGCTGGTTCTACTCGAGTTGCTCCTACGTTTGCTCAATGATGCGGCAATCGATTCATCGCGATCTGGATCTCACCCGACATGGGCTACTGTTGGTCCCTTATCTGGGCACAGTGAACTTCAGCGATCGTGGTGATCGGGTGTTAATTGACTACCCCGACGAAGAGGCCGCTTATCTAGAGCTGCGCCGTCACTCACCCCACGACGCGGACGCAATGTCTCGTTTTCAGGCTGACCTTGGCCGATATGCGCAGTTGATCCGTAAAACCTTGTTAAGGACGCCGCCAGACCCTAGCTCATTTAAGCCGCGGGACATTCAGGAGCTCCTCTGGATGGCCAAACAGTTCTGGAACCTCGGTGAACGTGAGCTCTACGAGTACATTCGTTTCTTTACGATGAGCGCGGCCGACTTTCTGCATGACTATTTTGAGGATGACTTGATCAAGGCAGCCATGGCGAGTCCCGGCATTATCGGCACAGCGCTGGGCGTTTATTCACCCGGTTCTGCGTATATTCTGCTGCATCACGTTATGGGCGACGTAGACGGCAACGTGGGCGCTTGGGGCCTAGCCAGAGGCGGTATGGGCGCGATTTCGCACGCCTTGGCAGGCGCATTAAAGGAGCATGGCGGCGAGATTCGTACCGAGGCGCCAGTAAACCAAATTTTGGTCAAGAACGGCGCCACGGTTGGCGTGGTGCTTGAGAACGGTGACGAGGTATTTGCCGATATCGTGGTGTCTAATCTTGACGCTAAACGGACCTTTACCAAGATTATGGACCGCGCAGACCTACCTGACGGTATTTACGAGCGTGCCAAGAACTTTAAGATTCGCGGCTCATCCGGAAAGGTCAACATCGCCCTCTCGGGCATGCCCAAATTCACCCATGTACCTGACAATCGCTACATCAATCGTGGCGGGCAGGGGTTTACGGGTTCCATGGAAACGATGGAGCGCGCGTACGACTGCTGGAAGCGCGGTCGGTGGTCAGATGATCCGTTCATAGAGGCAGTGATTCCCTCGGCCTGGGATCCCACTGTAGCGCCACCGGGTTGTCATTGGATGTCGACATTTATCCAGTACTGCCCGCCAAAGCTAGCCGATGGCGAGTGGACGCCCGAGAAGCGCGACGCCTTTGGTGCCACCGTCATCGACAAAATTGAACGCTACGCGCCAGGATTCAAGGATCTTGTTGTGCACGCCGAAGTGAGAACACCTCATGAAATCGAGAACGAGATTGGCCTTACCGAGGGCAATATCTTTCAGGGCGAGCTCACAATAGATCAGCTGCTCTTCAATCGACCATTCCCCGGTTATGGGCAGTACCGGATGCCGCTAAAGAAGATGTACATGTGCGGCTCGTCTACCCACCCCGGCGGCGGCGTCTCATCAGCGTGTGGCGCCAANGCGGCGCGGGAAATTCTGCGTGACTTACNTAAACCCAATACGGTGCCAGAGGACGACTTCTATGACGAATAGGACCGATATCCTCAGAAACGACACCACTGACCCATTCGCGGGAGAGCGCCTCAAGGTCTCCTACTTTCACGACCGGGAGAAGGTGCTGAACCTTCGGGATGCGTGGTCGTCATGGAACGGGTTTAAGTTTGCCGACTATTACTATGATGTCGATTACGAGTATTTCTGCATTCGCAATACCTGCGGCACCTATGACATCTGTCCGATGCAGAAATATTTGGTGGAGGGTGAGGACGCCCTGCCTATGCTCAATCGCATGGTGACCCGCGATTTAAGCAAGCTCAGGGATAACCGCGTGACCTACGTTGCTTGGTGTACTGACTCCGGCAGATTGATTGACGATGGCACGGTGTTCCGCCTTGGTGAGAACCGCTATCTGCTGACCTGCGGCAGCCCCTGCTTGGCTTGGCTTCGCAAAAGTGCCTTTGGATTTGCCAACGTCGAGGTCACAGATGCGACAGAAGACTACGCAGCGCTATCGCTGCAAGGCCCCACCAGTTTTGCCGTGCTACAGCGGATGGGTCTCGATGGGGTTGCCGCCTTGAAACCTTTCGACATTGGTCATTTCCCCTTTATGGGAGGCACGCTCATGGTGTCTCGCACGGGGTTCACCGGTGACTTGGGTTACGAGCTATGGATTGATCCGGAGTTGGCTTTGCCGTTCTGGGATGCCTTGTATGCTGCGGGCGCCGACTTTGGTATCCAGCCCTATGGCGAATCAGCCACGAACATGGCACGCCTTGAAGCGGGATTCATCATGCCTTACATGGAATTTAATGAGGCGCTCAAAACGGTCAATTTTGAGTACGATCAGACGCCGTTTGAGTTGGATCTCGGATGGCTGGTGGATTTTAAAAAACCTCACTTCAACGGACGAGCGGCGTTGCTGGAACAAAAGCGCAACGGCCCCAAAGTGCTTCTCACGAAGTTGAATATCGAAGGAAATAAGCCGGCTGAGGAGTCGATCTTGTATAGCGATGAGAATTGCTCACGCGAGATTGGCTATGTGACTTCGGCAATGTGGTCGCCAGCGGTCAAGGCCAACATCGCATTGGCGATGATTGATACTGCTGCGCTGAAGGGTGAGATATGGGCAGAAATTTACTACCAGCGCGAGTTGCGACACCATCATAAGGTGGCGCGGTGCACTATCCAGAGCAAGCCTTTCTGGTCTCCAGACCGCGCAAGGCTCACCCCTCCAGGGCTGGTCTGATTCAGTAGCAAGGCAACCTACGTTATTCAGTTGGCACCGCTGGTTTCCCCAGCAGCAGGTGTCGACTGAGCGATCTCTTTGCGCCAATCAGAGAGATTCATGCCGATTGCCATGAAGCCCAGAATCCAGAGTGCTTCGTCCCAAGCAAATATCCAATGTCCGCGATGAGCCCAATAGGCGGCGAGGCACCATAGGATGCCGTAGAGCACACCCTTAGTCGTCGTTGCGAAGGAAAGCAGTCGACTGCTGCTGATGCCGCGATCCTGCAATCGGATTCGCAGTTCTATCAAGAACAGGATAAACAGCCAAACGACTACCTCAACAAGGTCAACCCATGCGAGTTCGAGCTCTATTGTCATGCCCGCTGCGTCGCTAATGACCTGGCCTTGGGAGAAAATGTAGAACTCGCTGCCTGTAGACAGCGTGCCGCAATTGCTGGCATCGAGCTCCCAATACTCTAGGTTGCGCGTAAACGACAGGCCGTCGTTCGCGAAGGCACATAAAGCGGAGTCGACGTGGTGAGTGGCGGCTGCTAAATCGACAAGGTATTCCCCAAACGCAAAGACTGCGTGACCGATTGCCAGGTAGCAGATCAGACGAATCACGTTCATCGCCATGAGACGACCGCGCGTAAAAGCATCGTCTGATAGTACGTAAGTATGCAGCTCGAGGAGGAAAAGCAGGATGAACCAACCAAGCTCGTCCAGCGTGGTGGCGAAGTTACTGGTCCAGTCGTACCAGCGCCATCCGGAGTGGAAGGTGTGTTGCGCCTGCTCGATATCGTTGCCGATGTAATGGGCAAAGTTCACGAGCAATAGGGCATAGACCACAAGCTTCAATCGCTGTTTAACGTCAAGCGACTGCCACCATGTCCGCTGTGTGCTCATACACCCAACCCTTTGATCATGTCAGTGAGCCTCTCGCTCTCGGGAATTTTGGCATTGTTCACTGTGCATGCCGGATCCTGAGACGACCCTTACAACCCTACTGGACTGGCAATGAATAGCTTTAGCACCCGATAGGCTCAAAGAATGGGGAAAGGTTGCTTAGGTCTGGTCATTCACTCAGTATATTAAGCCCGTCTCACCAGCATAGCGGCGGAATTCATGAAAAAAGTCGAAGCCACCTCTTTTGTAACCAGTTATCTCGAGGCCTGGAATGAGCAGGATGCCAATTCTGTCACAGAGCATCTTTGCCCCAACGGACACTACATTGATGAGGTGTTTCAGCAGCAGATTAGTAAAGAGGCCTTGTTTGAAGAATTGGTCGACTATTTCCAAAGCGACCATTATTTCTATGAGGTCACAGGCGATATCCTGACCAACGGTAAAACCATCGCATTTCAGTACTGTGCCAAGCCTATGGCGCCCGATAGTCGGACGGCAATTTGGCACGGTGCCGAGTTCATTACGCTACGTGGGAACTCGGCTCTAGAGATTCGCGACTACTATCAGGCGCGCGTCAGCCTGCCACGCAGCCAGCGAGGTGACGACGCAGCCAGATATATGAAGTCTGGTTTGCGCGAGGAGACGATGGCGCAACTGCTAGAGGCGCTGGAGCGCCTCATGGTGGAAAGGCAGCTGTATTTAGACCCGGAGTTGTCGCTGCCTAAGCTGGCCGATTACCTGGACACGACCGTGAATCATGTCTCACAAACGATTAACGCCGGTTTGCAAACAACCTTCTTTGATTACATCAATCAGAGGCGGGTGGAGGCGGCGATCAAGCTGATGCAGTCAGATACCAGTTCCCGGGAAGCGATTCTCGATATCGCATTGGAGGTTGGTTTCAACTCGACCTCAACTTTTTATAACGCGTTTCGCAAGGTCACTGGGCAGACCCCTGGTGCTTACCGTCAGCGGATGTTGTCAAAAGCCTGAGAGGCTCAGAGCGCTCTGAGGTACCAAGCATAATCTAAATCTGGGACCTCGGCGTGGTAGGCATTGCTCTCGCCTTGTCGGATGGCGGTATAGATCCGCACAAACTCCTCACCGAAATAGCCAGGTAAAATCTCGCTGCCGGCAAACAATTCGATCGCCTTATCAACACGTGCGGGCAGGGTTGTCTCGTCTTCCGACAAGTCAGCATCCCGGGGCACTGGCTCTCCGGGGTCGATAGCGCTTTGTAGTCCATAATGCATACCTGCCAGGACTGCCGCCAGCACCAAATAGGGGTTGGCCTCTGCACCTGCCACCCGGTGCTCAACACGTCGGTTATGCTCGGTCGATCGCGGGATGCGCAGTGCGACCTCGCGATGATCGTATCCCCAACTTTTCCCCGAAGGTGCCAATGCGCCAGCTCTAAACCGCCGATAGGAGTTGGCGTGAGGTGCGAAGCAGAGCATGGATTCATCAAGGAGCCTGCCCAGCCCACCAACGGCATGGCGTAGGCGTGGCATCAGGCGTGGTGGTTCCACCGGGTCGGGATCCGCAAAGACGTTAGTGCCTTCTTTGTCGTAGACGCTGGCATGAATATGCATGCCACTGCCGGCCAATTCACCAAAAGGCTTCGCCATGAAGGTAGCGCCGTAACCGTGCTTTCTGGCTACGCCCTTCACAATGCGTCTGAGCAAGAGCGCGTGAGTGCCGGCAACTACCGCGTCGGCCTGATGTAGCGTGTTGATTTCCCATTGGCCTGGTGAGAACTCGCCGTGCAGTGTGGTCAGCGGCACACCCTGAAGCTCGCTGGCGATTCTGACGTCGTTCAGAAAGGCATCGCAGTCGAAGAGGTCATCGGCCATGCAGTATTGGATGCCCTGCTGCTCGAGATTCGTGCCCGGGATGTTGCCCTTCAAAGGCATCGGGCGGCGATCGTCAGTATTAGCAAGAAGATAAAACTCCAATTCTGTCGCGACTGTCGCCGAGAGTCCGTCTGCGTGATACCGAGCGAGCACGTTTTCCAATGGCTGGCGGGGGTCTACCCAGTCCAATTCGCCGTTGTCCTGGGTGTAGGCCACCATGACTTGAGCGACTGGGGAGTCATACCAGGGTGCCGGCGCGAGCGTACCCGAGACGGGCAGGATGATTTGATCGGGATCACCACCGAGCTCTGAAAGGGGAATCTCGTCGTACCAGTCTCCTCTCGCACCAAGCAGGGGCGCAGAGCGAGGCGTCAGAAAGGTGCCGTCAAAGAGTCTTGAGAACTCCGAGCGATGAATACGCTTTGCGCGCAAAATACCCGAGATATCGGGCATCAGCAGTTCCAACACCTGCGTGTCAGGGTGCGTTTTTAAGAACTGCTCTAGTTCTGCCGCGTCGGCATAGTTCATGTTCTATTTCTCTTATTACCCATAACAGCAAGCTTAGGGCGGCATTCACGTTTGTCTACCAGTCGTATAGGCCGCCATTTGATAGTGTATTAACTTCGATACACTCTGGCTTGTTGATCAGGAAAATGATGTGAGGGGTGGACACCGTCTGCCCATTTTCGCCCCTAGAGAGAGCCCCATGTTTGGACTGCGCGCGATAAAAGACTCTTCTGAGCACACCGGATCCTATTACGCGGCATCACGCAGCCCCGCATTTGAGTATCCACCACTGACCGACGCAATTGAGTGTGATGTTGTGGTCGTCGGAGGGGGCTTTTCTGGTGTGAACACGGCGGTTGAGCTCTCAGAGCGTGGTTATGAGGTCGTGCTGATTGAGGCCAATCGAATCGGGTGGGGCGCAAGCGGTCGCAATGGTGGTCAAATTATCGGTGGCATTGGTCACACCCCAGAACGATTTAAGAAATCTATTGGTGAGGAGGGTATCAATACGATTTATCAAATGGGTATTGAGGCCCGCGATATTATTAAAGAGCGCGTTGAAACCTACAGCATTGATTGTGATCTGAAGTGGGGTTATTGCGATGTGGCGTTGAAGCCGCGGCACATGAAAGATTTTGCCGAGTGGCGTGACTGGGAGAAAACCATTGGTAACCCACACCCTTACACGCTGCTGGATGCGAGCGAGCTGAAAGAATTCGTGAACTCTGATCGGTATCTCGGTGGGCTTCACAATACGGCCAATGGCCACATTCACCCTCTGAATCTCTGCATTGGCGAGGCTGCTGCGGCAGTCAGTAGAGGCGCCCGTATTTTTGAACAAACCCGGGCGCTGGAAATCATGCCTGGAGACAGGCCCGTCGTGAGGACCGAGCAAGGTCGCGTGACCGCTAAGCATGTCGTGCTGGCGGGCAACGCGTATATGGGAAAGTTGATTCCAAAGCTCAGCACTCGGGTGTTGCCCTCAGCCAGCTCGGTAATTGCCACCGAGCCCTTGTCCGAATCGCTGGCTCAAAAGTTATTACCAGGAGACGTTGCCGTATGTGATCCGCGAACCGCGCTGGATTACTTCAGGCTCTCGGCTGACCGCCGCATGTTGTTTGGTGGGCTGTCTAATTACACCGGTATGGAACCCAAAAATTTGGTCTCGGTGATGCGCAAAAAAATGCGCAATGTGTTCCCGGATCTCGCGGACATGAGAGTAGATTATGCATGGAGNGGTTGGATTGGCATTGGCATCAACCGTATGCCGCAGCTTGGCGAGCTGGCACCGAATATTCGCTATATTCAGGCTTACTCAGGTCATGGTGTGGCACCGACCCACATCATGGCCAAGATCACTGCTGAGAGTATTGCTGGCGAATCCGACCGGTTCAACGTGATGGCGGCCATTCCCCACATGCCCTTCCCGGGAGGGCGAGTATTCGGCAGGCCATTGCTTGCCGCGGGTATGGCGTATTACAAACTGCTGGATCTGCGGTAACGGTTATCTTTTTACACGGCCTCGTCTGGCACCATCATGGCGTAGACTTTACGCACTTTTTCAATCACCTCGGCAGTGCCTTTCCAGCCTTTTGGGAAGACCCAGCTATCACCTGCTCTGACCTCAGTGACAACGCCACTATCCGAAGTAAAGCGCCAGTGCCCCTCCAGCAGATAGCAGAATTCAGTGAGTTCTAGATCGAGCTCTAGCATACCGGGCTCGCACTCCCAGGTGCCGGTGTACAGCTGACCTTTCGCCAGTTCGCCCTCAAAAAACCCGGTATTGGTTTGCAAGGGCAGTGCGCCCACCGGCTCCCCAAACGATTCGCATTCCTCGAGACCTGTCAGCGTTGCAGGCTGCTTTTGAATACTGATTTCTGTCATGACTTGCTCTCCGCCTAGCTTAGTTTCATATCTCGGGTTGTTCTGGAGTAGACGCTACCCGTTATCGTTTAGCTTGTTGATTGTACGTGACACAGCGATTGCTGCGCTTCTCAGCCCATATGCTTGCAGTCATGAACTGCCGTAATAAAGTACTCTGTGCAATTAAGCAGTTGGTGCCGAGTAGTCAATGACAGACGATGCGGATGTGAGCGAAGCTCGCCTCCACGATGCAAATCCGGGCATTTGGGTGATGGCTGTTGATGCAATGGCGGGGTACCGCCCATGACGCTATTTGCNGCTACCACCGCTTTTTTCGTTTTCATCTTCGTAGTGATTGGCAACTATGCGGGCCGTCGCGTGAAGACGCTCGAGGACTACTACGTCGCAGGGCGGCGCGCGCCGACGTTTCTCATTATCGGGACGCTTGTTGCTAGCAATATGAGCACAACCGTTTTCATGGGGGAGGCCGGTTTCACTTACGCGGGCCAATTGGGCCCTTACCTGTTGCTCCCTGGACTCCCGGTAACGGGTTATGTCTTTGGCGCACTATTTTTTGGCACCTATCTGAGGCGCAGCAGGGCGACTACCGTCGCCGCTTTTTTTGGACAGCGTTTCGCGTCTCCCGAGCTGCAGCGGATCGCCGGATGGACGGTGATACTGGGCTTGGGGGGGTACCTGCTGGTGGTTA
>JGI24820J26691_1000356_pt1 | contig 13523 bp, 17 predicted proteins | sample METZYME_5_50m_FD_26691 | JGI IMG/M metagenome (IMG submission 26691) | reverse complement strand
ATTAGATGATCATTTAAACAAAGCTCAACATTAGAATCAGGCATTACAAGCTCACCATGACGAACAACCGCACCAATCGAAGCCCCTTCAGGTAATGGTATTTCTTTGACTGATTTTCCAAATAAATTAGAAGTAAATTCATTTGCATGAACAACTCCCTCAATAGCCTCAGCACCAGTATCCATTTTTAATAGTACATCTTGAGTTACATCACTTTCTCTTAGATCTTGAAGTACAGAAGAAACCGTGAGTCTATATGGTGCAATATATATATCAATAAAACCAGGAACGAGTCCTAGATATGATGGATTATTTAAAATAATCATTGTTTTTTTTGCACCCATTTTTTTTGCTAGCAGCGAAGACATTAGGTTAGTCTCGTCATCATCTGTAAGAGCACAAAAGATATCAATGTTTGATATATTTTCACTTTTTAGGAGGTCCTCATCCGTCGCAGACCCACTTAAGACAATTGTTTTATCAAGATTTTTAGATAATTCTTTGCACTTTTGTTTATTTGAATCAACTAATTTTACTTTGTAATCATTTTCCAGCTCTTTCGCTAACGAATAACCTATTTTTCCTCCTCCAATGATCATAACTCTAGAATAAACGTCAACTTTATCTCTAAATTCATTAACTATTTGATCAATATTTGAAGCTGAAGATACAAAATAAACCTCATCTCCTTCTTTAATGATAGTTTCACCAGAGGGAATGAAAGGTTTGCCCTTTCTATATATAGATGCCACAAAAGCATCTGCGTTTGGCATGTCCTCTTTAATACCTTTAAGTTCTCGTCCAACAAGCTTGCCCTTTTTCTTTGCCTTNACACTTACAAGATTTACCATCCCATCAGCAAATTTCTCTATTTGNTCAGTTCCAGGNTGCTGGATAAGTTCTTTTAGATGATTCATCACCTCTTTTTCAGGACTGATAACAATGTCNATAATTTCATTGCCAAACAAACTTAAATCTTCTGAATAAGTTTCCTCAGATAGTCTGCAAATTGTTTTCTTAACATTAAAATTATTTTTTGCGATCTGACATGCAATTAGATTTACTTCGTCATTTGAAGTTACTGCGATAACAGTTGTAGAATCATCAGCACCTGCTTTTTTAATTGAAAGGGGATGAGATGCGTGTCCTTCTACTGTTAAAATATCTAACTTATCTTCCAAAGTAGCAAGAATAGATTTATCGTGGTCAACAATCGAAACGTCATAGTTATTATTAACTAATGCAGTAGCAAGACTCCCACCAACACGACCAGCACCTAAAATTAGCACTTTCATAGTGTGTAAATTAAACCTCTTTTTAAATAAAGCAAGACTTATTGTATAAATTTATTTTTATTTAAAAAATTCTTTATAAGAATTATATAGATCATTTGATGAAATAATATTCTTATTTTGGAACTGTAAGTAAGTAATCACTACCATTTTATCCATTGTATTTACGTACAAACCACTTTTATCAATTTTATGGAATGTTCCAGGACTGCCACTACTATCTATATTAGTTTTTTCTATTTTATGTATTTTGATTAATTTTTCTTTGTGTTTAAAACTTATACCAGGCCATTCAATATACGCTTTAAATTTGTTAATTATATTTGCACTCTTGTCGTTAAAAGTTATTTCAGAATCTTGCTTTAATACTTTATTACAATATGTTGCACTTGAGTGATCTTGTGGCAAAGCCTTTAATTTATTTGAATTTATTTTCTTAAGCACATTAAATAAGTTTGCATTGCATAATTCAGTCAGTTTGTTTTCAAGTGAAATTTTATCGTCATCCTCATCAACTGTTTGAACAAAGCTGGAATAAACATCTCCTGAGTCAAGCTCATCATTTATTTTGATTATTGTTATGCCCGATTCAGCGTCAGCATTTAATAATGCTGATTGTATTGGCGATGCTCCCCTGTATTTTGGCAGAATTGAAAAATGAACATTGATTGATGTAATTTTAGGTAATTCTATTAGCCAATCGGGTATAAGTTTTCCATAGGCAACCACAATAAGAAATTCTATATCTAATGATAATAGTTCTGCTTTGAAGTATTTATCATTTAGATCTGTTGGTTTAAATAAAGGAATATTTAATGATTTAGCTTTTTCTGCCACTTGTGATTCAACAAGTTTATTACCTCTTTTACCTCTTTTATCTGGTTGAGTTATAACTGCTTTAATTCTTAATCCGGTTTTATTAGATAAAGAATCTAATACTTTAGCAGAGCTATTAGGGCTTCCAGCAAATAAAATATTCATTAATTTTTATAAAATCTGTTAATTTCTTTTAAAATCTTTTAATAACTTGCTTCTTATTCGATCTCTTTTTAAAGCACTGACATAATCAACCATTAATTTTCCATCTAAGTGATCTATTTCATGCTGAATACACACCGTAAGAATGCCTTCAGGTGTATCCTCAAGGGTCTCTCCACTTAAATTCTGCCAAATTAGCCTTATTTTATCTGGCCTAGCTATTGTTTCGTTAAATCCTGGTATAGACAAGCAACCTTCTTCAAATTCAAATAAATTGTGGCCATCAAGAACCTCATATTCAGGATTTACAAATATTCTAGGTTCATTTCTTTCTTCTGATAAGTCCATAACAACTAATCTTATGTGTTTATCCACTTGTGTTGCTGCCAGGCCTATGCCATTGGCTTCATACATAGTATCAAGCATATCATTTGCTAACTTTTCTAGACATTTGTCGAATTTAGTAACTTTTTCAGCAACTTTCCTTAGTCTAGGGTCCGGAAATATCAAAATATTCAATTTTTTAGCCATTTTTGGTTTTTTTTTATTATAATTTGCGGATTATAATCCAGTTAACTATTTAAGAGTACATAAAATGACAAATGAAACAGTTCAAGTAGCAATAATAATGGGTTCTGACTCAGATTTGCCTGTTGTTGAGGCCAGTTTTTCAATATTAGATGATTTTGGTGTCAAATATACCAAAAACGTTATGTCTGCCCACAGAACGCCTCATGATGTTATGGACCTTATAAAAAAGTCTGAAGAAAACGGATGTAAAGTTTTTATAGCTGCAGCAGGTATGGCAGCGCATCTTGCTGGTGCTGTAGCTGCTCACTCAACTAAGCCTGTTATTGGTATTCCAATAGAGTCAGGTGGCATGGGTGGAATTGATTCATTATTATCAACAGCAATGATGCCACCAGGCGTCCCCGTTGCAACAGTTGCGGTTGGAAAAAGCGGTGCAAAAAATAGTGCAATCTTGGCTGTCCAGATTCTTGCAACTAGCGATGAAGATCTTGCTAAGAAATTAGTCGACTACAAACAAAATATGAGATCTGAAGTTTTAGAAAAAGACAAAAAACTTAATTCATAATTGAAAACTAATTCTCTTAATATCGACTCATCTGTTGAGTGGTTAAATGCCGGTAAAATTCTTATTCATCCGACTGAGTCAATTTGGGGTTTAGGATGTGATGCCATGAATGAAAAGGCAGTGAATCTCATTTTCAAAATAAAAAAAAGAGACAAAAAAAAGAGTTTTATTTTGCTAATTGATTCTCTAATTTCATTTGAAAAATACTTGCAAGACATTGATGATAAAGATAGATTTTATTTAGATGAACATTGGCCTGGACCCTATACTTTTTTGGTCAAATATAATGATAATCTTCCATCACATTTAAAAAATGAAACAGGTAAAATAGCTATAAGAGTAAGTAATCACTTACCTATTAAGCATTTGTTTAAAAGCTATTCTGGTTTCATTGTTTCAACCTCTGCTAACATTTCTGGTGAGGAAAACATGCATGACCCTGATGAGATCATTAATTTTTTTGAATATGATGAATTGGCATATTATGATGAATTATTAGGCAACAATAAAAGACCTTCAAAGATCATTGATTTAGAATCCAGATCAATTATCAGAGCATAATATGTTAACAACTTTAGAAAAATCATTTAAGAAAATTCAATCATCAATTATCAACAATTTTAAACAAGTTGAGAGTTCAAACGAATCTCAAATATCATCTGATACATGGAAAAGAACTGAGGGCGGAGGCGGAAAAACTTTTGTAATTTCCGATGGTAATTTTTTTGATAATTGTGCTGTAAATTTTTCTTCTATATACGGTGATAAGATGCCCGATAGCGCTCTTGGTAAAAAATTAGCAAAAAAAATTGATTATGGCTATCAAGCAATGGGAGTTTCTGTTATTTCTCATCCCAAAAATCCATATGTTCCATCAAGTCATATGAATGTTCGTCTATTTGGAATATTAGATAAAGATAAGCATATCAAAGAATGGTGGATTGGAGGTGGATATGACTTAACACCCTTCATTCCTTTTTCAGAAGACATTATTAGCTGGCATAATGCAGCTAAAAATACTCTAAATAAATATGATAAAAATTTCTACAAGATATTTTCTGAGAATTGCAACAATTATTTTTACATACCACACAGAAAAGAGAGAAGGGGCGTTGGTGGAATCTTTTTTGACAATTTGTCCATCCTAAGTCTTGATGATAGTTTAGACATGTTAAATTCCATCGCGAATACATACATAGAATCATATTTAGACATTATCTCTAAGAGAAAAAAAATAAAATACTCACCTGAAGAAAAGGAGTTTCAACTAATAAGAAGGGGTAGGTACGCTGAATTTAATTTAATATATGATAGAGGTACTTCATTCGGCCTTCAGTCAAACGGAAGAATTGAGTCTATTTTGGCTTCGTTGCCATCGGATGTTAAATGGAAGTATAAGAAAAGTAAAAAATATAAAATGATGGAAAATACCCTCTTAAAAAATATTAATAAAAATTGGAATGAATAAAAAATACAAACTTGGAGTTGTAGGTCAACCAATTGAACATTCGTTATCTCCTTTCATTCATTCAAGATTTTCAAGAAACGAAAATATCAATATTGAATATCTACCTTATAAAGTAGATGAACATGACTTTGAGAATTTTATAAAAGATTTTTTTTCAGACAGGGATGCAAAAGGATTAAATATAACTCTTCCATATAAGAAAAACGCAGCAAGCCTTGAAGGCAATATTTCCTCAGAAGCAAAATATATTAACGCAGTAAATACTCTCGTGAAATCAAAAGACGAACTTTCATTATATTCAACAGATGGAAAAGGCTTTATAGATGATATTGATTCCAAGGGGCTAGTTTTAAAAAATAAAAATGTTCTTATAATTGGTGCAGGTGCTGCTGTTGAAAGTGTTTTATATAGGATTGCAAAAAGCAGCACCAAAACAATAACAGTTTTAAACAGAACTGAAGAAAAGGCTGATCGATTAACCAGGAAATTTTCTAATATGACAACAATTAGTTCGTCTCTTGAAAAACAAGATAGTCCCTTTGATATAGTCATAAATGGATCTTCGGCAGGCTTAACTGGAGAATTTGAGCCAATTCATGACCTATTAACAAACTCAAAGACTTATTTTTATGATTTGAATTATTCTTTAACTGAAACACCATTTTGTAAATGGGCGAATGAAAATTCACGAAACGTATTTGATGGTATTGGAATGCTTGTATATCAAGCTGCTCATTCTTTTGAAAAATGGTTTGATGTTTTTCCTGAGACTGACGGCGTTATAAGTGACCTTGAGGGGATGAGAGAATGAAGCGATTTGTTCAGTTTATTGCTGGAGCAATATGTCCTGAGTGTAAATCGCAGGATACGATTGCTCTTAATCCAGCAGATGATGAAATTTATTGCGTTAACTGCGATTTTGTTGAAAAAAGACCCGAGGAAAAATCAAAACATAATATTGATGAAATCAAAGTAATTAATATAGAAGATTATAAGAAAAACAGAGATAAAAACTGATAGAAATTAAACCTTCAAACATATATCATACATAACACAAAAAAGTGCTTTTTTACTTGGTTGTATATATATAAATAGCTTATAATGCACTATAACTAAATTTTATTATTATAAGACACACTTATACTTGGGCGGATAATGTTACTTAATCTTTTTAGTAAGACAAAAAGGAATATATTTCTACTAGCTTTCTTCTTGCTAGTTTCACCTTTTATGCAAGCTGATTGGTTTGCGTTAAATATGACTCGTGGCAGCACGGACATAAGTAACGAGGTTTTTGAGCTGCATATGCTTATCTTTTGGATATGTGTAGCGATAGGCGTTGTAGTTTTTAGCGTAATGTTTTACTCAATGTGGGCCCATACCAAGGAAAAAAATCCTGTACCTGCAAAATTTCATGAAAATCATAAGCTTGAAATAGCATGGACTATTATTCCGTTTTTAATTTTAATCGCTATGGCCGTTCCAGCTTCAAAAACATTAGTGAAAATTTATGATGATGAGGCTGGAGACATAAATATCCAAGTAACCGGATATCAATGGAAGTGGCAATACAGATACTTGGAAGATGATGTAAGCTTCTTCTCGAATTTATCTACTGATTTAGATGAAATATATAACCTTGTTCCAAAGGGTGAAAATTACTTGCAAGAAGTTGATGAGATGGTGGTTATCCCTGCAGGTAAAAAAGTTAGATTTTTAATAACAGCAAATGATGTAATTCATTCATGGTGGTTGCCTGCATTTGCAATAAAACAAGACGCAATTCCTGGATTTGTAAATACAGCTTGGACTGTAGTAGATGAGCCTGGTATTTATAGAGGCAAATGCACTGAATTATGCGGAAAAAATCACGGCTTTATGCCTATTGTAGTAAAGGTCGTTGAACAACCAGAATATGATGAATGGGTATACAACAAGAAGCAAGAAGCAATCAAGATGGCCGAATTAACAACTAAAGAGTGGACAGCAGCAGAATTAGTTGAAAGAGGTCAGAGCATTTATGAAGTAAATTGTGTAGCGTGTCACCAAACATCTGGTCAGGGCATATCAGGAATATTTCCTGCACTCGCAGGAAGCGATGTTGTTATGAACAATAAGGATAGAAACATTGAGATACTTATGGAAGGGGTTCAAGGAGCAGCCATGAACTCATTCAGTTATCTCTCAGAAGTTGAGCTTGCAGCAGTTATTACATATACAAGACAATCATGGGGTAATGCAGAAAAAGGAGACGGAGAGATCGTTATACCTAAAGATATTGTAGATTATAAAAAACCAAAGATTTAATATAGGAAAATATTATGAGTGCAGTAATAGAAAATCATCATGACGATCATGATCATGGCCCAGCTAAAGGGATAACTAGATGGCTATATACGACTAACCATAAAGATATTGGAACACTATATCTATGGTTTAGTTTTGCTATGTTCCTAATTGGCGGAGCGATGGCAATGGTAATAAGAGCTGAGCTATTCCAGCCTGGAATGCAGATCGTTGAACCAGAATTTTACAATCAGATGATAACCCTCCATGGATTGATAATGATTTTCGGTGGTGTTATGCCAGCATTTGTTGGCCTGGCAAATTGGTTAGTTCCTATGATGATAGGGGCACCTGATATGGCTTTACCAAGAATGAATAATTTAAGTTTTTGGATATTGCCTTTTGCGTTCTTTATTCTTTTATCTTCACTTTTTATGGAAGGCGGAGCACCAAATTTTGGGTGGACTTTTTATGCACCACTTTCAACTACGTATGCACCACCCAGTGTCACGTTCTTTATCTTTTCTGTTCACATAATGGGCGCCTCTTCTATCATGGGAGCAATTAATGTCGTAGTAACAATAATGAATATGAGAGCGCCAGGCGTTTCTTTAATGAAAATGCCACTATTTGTTTGGTCATGGTTAATCACAGCATATTTGTTGATTGCAGTTATGCCCGTATTAGCTGGAGCAGTAACAATGATGTTAATGGATATTCATTTTGGAACAAGTTTCTTTAACGCTGCAGGTGGCGGTGATCCAGTTCTTTTTCAACATATATTTTGGTTTTTTGGTCATCCAGAAGTTTATATCATGATTTTACCGGCCTTCGGGATTGTGTCTCATATCATTGAGACTTTCTCAAGGAAACAACTATTTGGTTACTCTTCAATGGTATGGGCAATGCTATCTATTGCCATACTTTCTTTTGTTGTTTGGGCTCATCATATGTTTACCGTTGGCCTTCCTTTGGCAGCTGAAATATTTTTTATGTGGGCAACTATGCTGATTGCTGTTCCAACCGGAGTAAAGGTATTTAATTGGGTTGCAACTATGTTTAGAGGATCATTAACATTTGAGACGCCTATGCTTTTCGCAGTTGCATTTGTCGTGTTATTTACAATTGGAGGATTATCTGGGTTAATGCTTGCAATCGTGCCTGCTGATTTCCAATATCATGATACATATTTTGTTGTTGCTCACTTTCATTATGTTTTAGTGCCAGGTGCAATATTTTCTATCATGGCTGCTGTATATTATTGGATCCCAAAATGGTCTGGAAACATGTATGACGAAAGACTTGGAAAGTTACATTTCTGGTTATCTTTTGTAGGTGTGAATGTTACATTCTTTCCACAACACTTTATTGGTCTAGCAGGGATGCCAAGGAGGTATCCTGATTATGCTCTTATATTTGCTGACTGGAATATGGTCTCTAGCGTTGGAGCATTTTTATTTGGGTTCTCTCAATTACTGTTCTTATTTATTGTTATTAAGACTGTAATGGGTGGCAAAAAAGCTACTGATCAAGTTTGGGAAGGGGCAAAAGGACTTGAGTGGACAGTTGCTTCACCTGCTCCTTATCATACATTTTCAACTCCACCAAAGGTTGATTAATGAAAAAAGAAGCGAAAAAAACATTAATTAAATTAGTTGTTGCTGTGCCATTAATGTTTGCTTTCGGCTTTGCGCTAGTGCCTCTATATGATGTTTTTTGTGAGGTCACCGGAATTAATGGAAAAGTTTTTCAGTCCGAATATTCTGAAGAGCTTGTTACTGACGATGGAAGAACTATAGCAATTCAATTCATATCAACAAACAATGAAAATATGCCATGGACATTTAAACCATCTGAACAGGTAATGAAAATTGAAACAGGCAAGTATCATGCCGCAACTTTTTATGTTAAGAATACAACAAATAAAAAAATGACAGCTCAAGCAGTACCAAGTGTTGCTCCTTCAAATGCAGCTGCTCACTTAAAAAAATTGGAGTGCTTTTGTTTTGAGCAACAAGAACTGCTGCCAGGTGAAGAGGCACTTCTTCCAGTTAAATTATTAGTTTCAAATGAGCTGCCTTCAAATATCAAAAACATAATCTTATCGTATACAATTTTTGATATTACTGATTATGATGAAGAGGCTATAGCACATAACCAAATGGCAATGGAGTAAAGTAAAAATATGAGTGGGGGAAGCTATTACGTTCCAGATCAAAGCAGGTTTCCAATTTTTATGGCACTTTCTTTGTTTCTTTTGGTCATGGGTGCATCCAGCACAATTAACAATTTAGACGATCCAACTAGCAATTCTGTATACATACTATATTTTGGATTTGCATGCTTATTTCTAACAATGTTTTTTTGGTTCAGACAGGTTATTAAAGAACACCTTGCCGGTTTAGATTCCAACCAATTAAAACAATCATATGTATATGGGATGGCTTGGTTTATTTTCTCTGAAGTCATGTTCTTTGCTGCTTTCTTTGGCGCATTATTTTACGTAAGAGCATTAGCAGTTCCATGGTTGGCTGGCGAAGGATCGAAGGGAGCCGCAATAACAGCTATTGAACTATGGCCAGCTTTTGAGTCATCATGGCCAGTCATGACAACACCTGATCAAGGTAATGAATTCGACTTAGCAAAAAAGAGTATGGCATGGCCTGGATGGAGCAAAGCTCTTCAGTGGTTACCCATGTGGAATACAATAGTACTCTTAAGTTCATCTTGGACTGTTCATTTAGCACACCTTGGTTTAAAAAAAGGAAACAGAAGAAAATTTAATGTTTACTTAGGTATAACAGTATTTTTAGCTTTAATTTTGTTGGATTACAAGCTCTTGAATATTATGAAGCTTATGCCCACTATGGACTTAAACTAAATTCTGGAATTTATGGTTCAACATTCTTTATGCTTACTGGTTTCCATGGCTTTCATGTAATGATGGGTGGCTTCATGTTAGCCATTATGCTTGCCAGATCAGTTTTTGCTGGACATTTTGAACAACATGATCATTTTGGTTTTGAGGCTGCGTCTTGGTATTGGCATTTTGTAGACGTTGTATGGCTAATGCTTTTTATATTTGTTTATATACTTTAACTAGGAATCTTCCCAAGGGACATTATTACCTAGCTCGCCAGTATATAAACCAATTGCAATTAAGATGATCAGAACTGTAGCAAAGAAAACTCTTAGGCCAAGTAAATAAACTGTTCTTTTTCTTCCTGTCTCACCTTTATCTACTAGTAGAAAAAAAAGACCGCCAGCAAGTGAAAGAAGCAATAGAGGAATTACGATATAAATTAGTGTTGTGATCATATTAAAATTTTAAAGCATATATACTTTTATAGATATGAAAAAGAACAAATTTAAACCAGGAGTAAAAATTACAATTTTTTTTGTTTTTTTTGCAATTCTTTTTTTCTCTTTAGGTTTGTGGCAGATTGAAAGAGGACAAGCTAAAACAGCTTTACTCGAAGAATATGAAAAAAATACACTTGAAGATCCCAAAGAAATAAATAATGATTCAAAAAAATGGGATAGGGTTTACGTAGAGGGCACATGGCAAGGAGCTAATCAAATATTAATTGATAACGTTATAAATAGAGGCATTGCAGGATATAAGGTTCTTACACCTCTAAGGCTAAGTCAAACGGATGAGATAATTCTTGTTGACAGAGGCTGGATAAAAAGAAACAGAGATATGATGGATTTGCCAGATGTTAATATCAAAGATGTTAAAGAAAAAGTATCTGGGATATTAGAGTCTCCTGAGCTTGGTTTGGTTCTCTCGGATGAATTGGTTTCAGATGGATGGCCAAAAATATCACAAACAAAAAATATTGATGTAATTTCAGAAGAGTACAGCGATGAAATATATCCCTTAATTCTTTTAGCAGATCCAATAAGCAGATATAGTTTAGAATACATTAAAATTAATCCGACAAACATGACACCAGTAAAACACTACGGTTACTCTGCTCAATGGTTTTTAATGTTCTTAGTTTTATGTGGCATGTATATTTGGTATGGATATAAAAAAAATGAAAAGTAAAATTTTTCTAGCAATTTTGTTACTCACACCAATTTTGGTTGTAACTTTCTCTACTCTATATTTTTTGATGGGTAATTCCCCTGATGGAACCAAAAACAATGGTGTATTTTTTAAAAGCTATTTTGATTTAAATGATTTCAATAGTGGAGAAGGCGAACAAAAACTTATTAATTTTGATGACGGTAAATGGATATTATCTGTGTACGTAACTAACATAGATAAAAGCGAGGAGTCTATATATCTTTCAAGGCAGCTAAATGTTGCTCTTAACAGGGACATAAATAAGCTAAAAAGGGTAATATTTTATTCAAACAAATTACTTGAAACTGATTTAAATGATATTAAATTACAATATCCACGAATTGAAATAGTTGAGGACAAAAACGGAGTATTGTTGAACGTATTACAAAGAAATTCATCACTTGATTTTAATATTGAAAATCCAATATTTGTAATTGATCCTTACGGAAGAGCTGTAATGTATTTCTTGCCAGATACTGATCCTAAATTAATTTTAAAAGACCTGAAGGTGTTAATTTAATGAATCAAATTAAAAATTTATCTCTATTTGGTATTTGTTTTGCTTTTGTTGTGATTGCTCTAGGAGCATGGACTCGTCTTGTTGATGCTGGTCTTGGTTGTCCAGATTGGCCAGGATGTTATGGTTTTGTAGTTTTTCCGATAAATGAGGCAGATATTGCTATAGCTGAGAGCAGATATCCATTATTTCCATATGATATTAATAAAGCAATTCCTGAAGTTGTTCATAGATATTTTGCAGCAGCATTAGGGCTTTTAGCTATCTTTCTAGTTTATTTATCTTTTAGAAGATCAAATGATAGATCTATTCAGGGCTGGTCTTCATTTTTATTATTTTTTATTTGCTGTCAGGGCGTTTTTGGATACTTAACAGTAAGTTTAAAACTATTGCCAATAATAGTAACACTTCATTTATTTGGAGGGATTTACTACGCTTACTTTGTTCTTCTATATTTATCTAAAATCTAGAAATTTTGAGATATTAAATCAAATCAATATCTCTAATTTAAAGACAATTGCAGGAATAGCATTTTTAGCATTAATTTTTCAGATATTCCTTGGAGTTTGGACAAGTACTAATTATGCTTCTTTAGCATGTGCAGATTTTCCAACTTGCCAAGGAACTTATCTTCCTGAAATGGACTTTAAGAGTGGATTTAACTTAAACCAAGAAGTTGGACCAAATTATTTATATGGTTTATTAGACAATCCAGCAAGAGTTGCTATTCATTATTCTCATAGAGTCTCTGCAATACTGGTTACAATAATATTCCTCATTCTTATGTCGAGATTATGGTTCTCTGAGGCAGCACCACTTGCTTCGACTCTTGGAATTCTTCTTTTAACTCAAATCGCACTTGGAATAACTAACGTTGTTTATGTACTACCTCTTTATGTAGCAATAGCCCATAATTTATTTGCTGCTTGTCTTCTCCTAGCGACTTTTACTGTAAATTACTTAGCCTGGAAAAAATGACCCTTCTGAAAAGTTACTATCAACTTTGTAAACCAAATGTAGTTTATATGATGTTGATATGTGCTTTGGTGGGTATGTTGCTAGCAGAAAATTCTGTAAGTTCTTATAGCTATTTGATTGTATCTTTAGTTGGTATAGCGTTTTGCGCAGCATCTGCCGCCGCTATCAATCAGGTAATTGATCGCGAGTCAGATGCATCTATGACAAGAACTGATCAAAGGCCAATACCACAAGGTGAGTTATCTCCGATGCATGCATCAATGTTTGCATTAGTTATAGGAGGACTAGGTGCAACTATTTTGTATATATACGTAAATACATTAACAATGGTTTTAACAATCGCATCTTTAATCGGCTATGCTTTTATTTATACAGTTTATTTAAAAAGAGCAACTCCACAAAATATAGTTATTGGTGGCTTAGCTGGAGCAGCTCCTCCGCTTCTGGGATGGTCATCTATTACAAATACAGTTGACCCTTATGCTTTGCTATTAGTTTTAATTATATTCGTATGGACTCCTCCACATTTTTGGGCTTTAGCAATTTATAGAAAAGAAGAATACGCAAAGGAGTCGATTCCAATGCTGCCTGTGACACACGGAGTTATATTTACTAAGCTTCAAATTGTCTTATATACAATTATATTGTTCATAGTTTCATTGCTGCCATATGTTGTTCTTATGTCAGGAATAATATATTTAGTCTCTGCTTTGATATTAAGCTCACTATTTTTATATTACTCAGTTAATTTATATTTCAGCAAAAATGATGAAGATGCAATGAATACATTCCAATTTTCAATTTATTACATTTTCTTAATTTTCTTAGCCTTG
>JGI24820J26691_1000354_pt1 | contig 13535 bp, 12 predicted proteins | sample METZYME_5_50m_FD_26691 | JGI IMG/M metagenome (IMG submission 26691) | reverse complement strand
TCTAAATTAGGAATTCAAGGGTTTATACCTAGAGATAAAAAACCTAACAAAGAAGAAATCTTTGGAGCTCTATGGGGCAATATTCTAACACTCATAGACAAACCATTTAACGAATTAGATGAAAATGAATTAGATCTACTAACAAAAATAATTAAAGCTATATCAGATAACGAAAGTGATCCCTCACTCAGTAAACAATTAGAAAATCTTAATGACTTATCTATCAAACCTCAGTTATCAATTCTTTTTACTGATGGGAAACTAGAACTAACTAAAGACGTCTCTCCAATAATCAAATCTGAGCCTCTGCATGTCCTTCTGGATAACTTGGAACTTAAGAAAAGATTATGGTTAAAAATTAAGGAATTTAAAAATGGATCTTCAGTTAGCTAGTTTTAAAGATTTAGATCGAATTAATGAAATCGAAAGATATACGAATGAAAATCCTTGGAGTTTTAAAAATTTTGAATCTTCTCTTCATGCTGGCAACAGTTCGATAGTGCTAAAGATTGAAAATGAAATCATTGGCTATGCTTTCTTCTCTGTTGCAGCGACTGATTCACACTTATTGAATATAACGGTTTCAAAAGACCATCAGAGAAATGGTTATGGAAAAAAAATACTAGAACAAGTGGTTTTTCAATCAAAAGTCTTAGGCGCAACAGTAATTTTTCTTGAGGTCAGAGTAAGTAACGATAAAGCTATCAACTTTTATGAAAGTTTTGGATTTAAGAGAGATGCTATTAGATATAACTACTATGAAGGTGATCCAAGAGAGGACGCGTTGCTGATGTCAAAACAAGCTTTATAAGATTCTTTCGATTTGCTCTTTTATGTATTTTGGTTCAACTCTCGGACTAAATCTTTCAACGATTTTGCCATTACTGTTGATTAGAAATTTTGTGAAGTTCCATTTAATAGACTGTGTTCTAAAAATGCCGGGTTTGTCCCGCTTAAGAAGCTTAAAGAGAGGATGAGCGTTAGGACCATTAACTTCTATTTTGGAGAAAATAGGAAATGTTACAGAGTAATTAATATCACAAAAATCATTAATTTCTGCATCCGTTCCTGGTTCTTGACCTCCGAACTGGTTACAGGGGAATCCAAGAACGACGAAGTTTCTATCCTTATACCGATCGTAAAGTTCTTGCAGTCCTTCATATTGCGGCGTTAGACCACATTTACTTGCAACATTCACAACCAAAAGTGTTTTACCTGAGTACTCAGATAAAGAGATATCTTTTTTAAGTGAATCTTTTACCTGTATATCGTATATATCATCCATATATCTAATGACGTAATAAAAAGTTAATTTGTAGAAATATCTTCCTTAACGCTATTATACAGGATTAATTTTTATATTATGACTTACAAAACTGAGTTAATTTGGCATGATTTTGAAAGTATTTCAAAAGAACAGCTTTATGATATTTTAAGCCTCCGACAAAGAGTTTTTATTATTGAGCAAGACTGTTTTTATGAAGATTTAGACTATTCAGATAAAGATGCTCATCATCTACTTTTGTATAAGGAAGAAAGGCTTATAGGCTACGCACGAGTATTTCCACCTGGCATTAAGTACCAAACTGCTTCAATAGGCAGAATTGTGATTGAATTAGATCAAAGAGGAGAGGGCTTTGGCAAAATGATTACAGATGAATCTATCAATTACATAAGAAAGAATTTTCCTAAATCAAATGTTTCTATATCAGCACAATATAGACTTGTAAATTTTTATAAAGATTTAGGCTTTGAAAGTGAGGGCGATGTTTATCTTGAAGATGGAATAGATCATATTAAAATGATCTTAGAATTACATAAAAATTAAAAGCTTCTATAAAACATCTCTAATAATATGAGATAATTGGCATGAAAAAATATGTTCAAAATTAATCTTCTAAAGACAATTCCTGTAATCCTTCTTCTGATGAGTTGTAGTGGTGGTGACGATGATAATACCTTCGTTTTAGAAGCTTCTATTTCTTCCTCAAATGATAATCCTGCATATAACGAAACATATACAATCAGCTGGGAGTCAAATGCTAGCCAATGTTATGCAAACTCAACAACAGGATCCTGGCTAGGTGAGCTTGACCCTTCGGGAAGTCAAGAATTTGTTGCAAAAAAAGGAGGCATATCCAATTATGGCGTCCAATGTAGGAAAAGTATCAACTTTGTTAATGCTTCAACTGATGTAGATGTATCAAAGGATTTTATTGATTATTTTGATTATGAAGATGCACAAACTCTTGATCTTGGCTCCATATCATTTGATGCAACAAGTTCTATTAAGGTATTGGATACTGCTCTGAGCGACTTCAACGGAGATTTCCGTCTTGATGTCATTCTGCTCGTTGAAGATTCAAAGACTGCAGACTTAGGAGATTCTGAATATTTCATTTTGGCTTTTTATGGTCAAGACTCATCAACAATTACATCTGACAATCCATATGTTTTGCAAGAAATAAATAATGGTAATTGTGTTGCTAATAAATTAATTAGAGGAGATTTTAATATAGATGGTGATGTTGATATCATGACGCTATCAGGCTCTGCAGAAGAGTCAATTAACAAAAGAGGAATATGTTTCTTTCTTGGAACAGATGAAGGATTGGTTCTTCAAGAAGAAACTTTCTTAATTAATGAAACCGCTCTAGACCTCTCAAATATCGAAGTCGGATCAAATGTTTCTTATGATGTAACATCTAATTTAAGACCTGACTTTATGCTTTTAGGAAATGGTGGCACTACTGATCTCCCATTTTATGTTTCACCATCTGAAGATGGACCATCTATTCTTCTTTCGAATCCGCTTAGCACTCTCAGTCCATATACAAGAAATCAAGGTTGTTTAGAAGGCATTACTTATTTATGTGATTGGCTTTCAGAAGATTATAAATTTGAATTTTCTGTCATCATAAATGCCGATGGAGATGGTGTTTTAGATATTTTAAATTCTGTAAGTACAATTGATGGACCAAAATATGATCTATACAACACAAGGTTTGAAGACACTTTTTTTGATTGGTCTCTTCCAGTTGAGGATTACATTGATTCATCGATTTCTTCCGGTGATGGTATCGCAGTTCGTCTAGCTCCAGCGGATGGAAATTTAGATGGAAGAACTGACTTATTCTCACTTGAAAAAAGTATTAACTCAGATACTTATAAGTTAAGTATTTATGAGAAGTTTGTTTCAGAAGAAGATGACACAGTCAATGAAATAACAAGAACAAATAATGGAGACTTTCCGGAGGAATATACATTTGAAGATAACCTTAGTTTCTCAAATGAATTTTTAGTATTTGATTTAGATTCAAACGGCTTTCTAGATGTTTTTATTCCATACACGGAACTTCCCTATGAGCAAGGAAATGCAGAAAGCGATAAGCATTTTCTTGCTTTTGAAAAAAGTGTAATAGTGAATGAGGATGATACAGTAACTCAGGATTGGATTACTCAAGATATTTCTGACATCTTAGGTTTAGATTCCTCAAGCGTTAATAACTCATGGATTGATTTCGATAATGATAATGATATTGACGTTATATTAATGATTCCCCAGATATCAAGTGATGGGAATACAGTAGAATATAATTTTAAACTATTCCTTAATAACTCATTATTTTAGATTTCAATGCAAATTGTAAGACTTGCAAAATCTTCTGATCGATCCCAAATTTTTAATCTTATTAAAGACGGTGATGCTGGAATGACAACATTGCCAAAAAATGAGAATGAGGTTTTAGAAAGAATTAGATGGTCACAAAAATCTTTAAAAAAGCTGAATAAAAAGCCATCAAAAGACTGCTATTTTTTTGTCCTTGAAGAAAAGAAAAAAATAGTTGGCATTTCAGCAATTTATACTTCGGTCTCAAAAAATGGATCCTCTATCTTTTTTAAAAGAAAGAAAAAGAAATTAACATCCAAATCTTTAAATTTCGATAAAGATATTGATGTTATTCAGCTTCACAGAGTGAATAAACCGTACACAGAATTAGGGACTCTTTTTTTGCATCCTAATTTTAGAGGGAAAGGAAGAGGTTCTTTGCTTTCTTTAGCACGATTTAAGTTTATGGCTCTATGGCCAGAAAGATTTGATAAAAGAGTTTTTGCAGAAATTAGGGGCAAGGTTGATAAAGATAACCAATCCATCTTTTGGAAATACTTTAGTAGGCATTTTTATAATGAAGATGTTTTTGATAATGATGAAATAAGTTATATAGATAATAGTTTTATAAGTGAATCAATACCCAAACATCCATTTTTGATAAGTCCATTAAACAAAAATGCTCAATTAATAATTGGAAAGCCGAATGATAATGCATTTCCTGCTTTTAAAATGATGGAATCTCAAAACTTTAAACCAAATGGACTAGTTGACATCATTGATGCTGGTCCTTGTCTAGATTGCAATCTTGAAAATATTCAGACAATAAAGACAAATAAAGTAATTAAAGTCCAATCATTTGGTATGCCTAAAAATGAATTTACGGGCCTAGTTTCAAATACCTCACGCAAAGATTTTAGAGTTGTAAGATCAAGTTATTCTATAGACAAAGATAGGATAAATCTTCACAGAAGTTTATTAAGGGATCTCAATCTTAATCAAAAAAGCAAAGTTGCGATAAATGCCTGAGGTAAATTTTGATGGTTTGATTGGACCAACGCATAATTATTCTGGACTATCTGAAGGTAACATAGCATCAAAGAAAAACTTTGCATCTCCTTCAAATCCAAAAAAAGCTGCACTTCAGGGCATAGAAAAAGCTGAGATATTAATAAAATCAGGTCTTCAACAAGGTTTTTTTCTTCCACATGAAAGACCTTTTTTGCCTGGCCTTAAACAGCTTGGATTCAATGGTTCTAACGAACAAATATTAAAATCAGCATATAAATTTTCAAAAGTTTTGTTGAGTAACTTTACATCAGCATCGTCAATGTGGGCTGCAAATGCTGCAACCATATCTCCAAGTTTCGATACTCAAGATAAAAAAACTCATATAACTCCAGCTAACCTAAAGAGTATGTTTCATAGAAGTATTGAAACTGAATTTACTTATAATCAGTGCAAGCTCATTTTTAAAGGGAATTGCTTTAAAGTTCATGAGCCTGCTTTATCAATATCTGGTAGGGGAGATGAGGGAGCTGCCAATCATCTCAGAATAAGTAGATCACACAATCAAAAAGGGTTTGAAATCTTTGTTTACGGCGATAGCGGCTTTTCTAGGGATAATTTATCAATAAAGAGACAAGCTTTAGAAGTTTCCAAGTCAATTGCAAATAATCACAAACTCGATGATGAAAACACTTTTTTTCTTCAACAGAATTCTGAAGCTATTGAAATGGGAAGTTTTCATAATGATATTGTTAGCCTTTCGAATGAAAATATTTTTATAGCTCACGAAAAAGCTTTCCAAGATAGAAATAAATTGACCAAACTATTGAAGAATCTTGAGGCAAAAATAGATAATTTTCAATTTATTGAGATCTCAGATTCTGAAATACCATTGAAAAATATTATTGATTCATATCTTTTAAATTCACAACTTGCTACTAATGGTCAAAATGAAATGATGTTAATTCTTCCTGAAGAGGTTAAATCGTATGAAACTTGCATGGCTTGGCTTGATAAATTAAAACAAATATCTGATATAAAACTATATGATTTTGTGAATATTAGGCAAAGCATGATGAACGGTGGAGGGCCTGCATGCTTAAGATTGAAAGTAGTTCTAGATGAGAATGAGACAAAAGAACTAAATCAAAACTTCCTTATGACTTCAGAAAAACTTGACGCTATCAAATCTTTGATCGAGAGAGAGTATAGAGATAATCTGCATCCTGACGATCTTCCAGACCCTAATTTACTTGATGAAAGCAGAAGAGTTTTAGATGACTTACACAAATATTTGATGTTGGATCAATATATGAATTCCAAAAATTATGATTTCATCTTTTTATTACTGGCTCTTTAAAAATAATTGTATGTATTTCCTCTGTAATAAATGGAGCAAAGGGATGAATAAAAGTTAGTATTTCTTTAAGGAGTGGATGCAGGTTATCTGTGTCTCCACTTTTCTTGCATTCCTCAATATAAACATCACAAAATTTATTCCAGAAGAATTCATACACATGATTAATTGCCAAATCTAATCTATAGTGATCAACATTATCTTCAACATTAGACTTTAATTCTTTAAATTCATCCATTATCCGCTTATCAGAATCAGATCTTGCTTCAAAAGCATTGCCTTTATTCTCGTAACCGTTGATGAATCTTGCAGCATTCCACATTTTTGTACAAAAATTCCTAAACCCTTTTAGTCTTCCAATTTCAAAGCTTATATCTTTAGCATTCGTTGCTATAGAAAAGAAAGTCATCCTCAATGCATCTGTTCCATATGATTCAATCCCATTAGGAAATTGTTTGGATGTTTTTCTTGATATTTTATCAGCTAACCCTTCTTGCATAAGATTTGAGGTTCTCTTTTGTAAAAGATTCTCAAGAGAAATTCCATATATCAAATCAAGAGGATCAATTATATTACCCTTTGATTTTGACATTTTTTGCCCATTCTCATCTCTTATAAGACCAGTAACGTATACGTCCTTAAATGGAATCTTTCCTGTAAATTCGATACTCATCATTATCATTCTTGCAACCCAGAAAAAGATTATGTCGAAACCAGTAACTAAAAGGTTTGTAGGGAAAAAGGTTTCTAAGTTTTTTGTATTATTTGGCCATCCCATAGAAGCAAAAGGCCAAAGACTAGATGAAAACCATGTATCAAGCACATCCTCATCCTGAGTTAATTGCTTATCCCCAATTGAATAGTATGAGCGAACCTCTTCTTCGGAGTATCCAACATAAACATTTCCATCCTCATCGTACCAAGCAGGAATTCTATGACCCCACCAGATTTGTCTGCTAATACACCAGTCTTCAATATTATCCATCCAATTAAAATATGTTTTAATCCAGTTTTCAGGATGAAACTTTATTTGTCCTTTTCTTACAGCTTCATTAGCCTTAGATGCCATTTCTTTAGTTTTTACATACCACTGGTAGCTCAGCTTGGGCTCAATAACAATATTAGATCTTTCCCCTCGAGGAACACTTATATCATGGGGCTCTTCTTTTACAAATAAGTCCAAGTTCTTTATCTCCTCAAGAACTAGCTTTCTTACTTTAAATCTATCTAAGTTGTTGAATGGAGCAGGAACATTTTCATTACTCCAAGCATCATCAGTAAAAATATTAATTGGCTCAAAATCCTCAATATTTTTAGAAATATGAACCTCATTATCGACCAAGTGAAGACAATATTTTTTACCTATTTCATAATCATTAAAATCATGCCCTGGGGTTATCTTTAAGCACCCAGTTCCGAAATCCATATCTACATACTCATCACCAATTACTGGAATCTTCCTATTTACAAAAGGCAACACAACTTTTTTACCAATTATGTTTTTATATCTTTCATCATTTGGATTAACCGCAACTGCCATGTCGCCAAACATAGTTTCAGGTCTCGTCGTTGCAACTGTAACAAAACTATCAGTATCAAGAATTGGATATTTAATGTGCCAAATAAAACCTTTTTTTTCTTGTCTTATAACTTCAAGGTCTGAAACTGCAGTTTTAAGAGAGGGATCCCAATTAACTAATCTGTAGCCACGATATATTTTTTCATTCCGATAAAGCTCTACAAATGCTTTTAGTACAGCTTCATTAAAGCCATCATCAAGAGTAAATCTATAATTCTTCCAATCAACTGAATTTCCTAATCTTTTTATTTGACCAGTTATCTTTTCCTCAGAAAAATTCTTCCACTCCCAGACTTTTTTTGTAAAACTTTCTCTACCAAGTTCATTTTTATCAATACCTTCTCTTGCAAGGTTATTTTCAACTACCATTTGAGTTGCAATCCCTGCATGATCAGTTCCTATCTGCCAATGAGTATCTATTCCCTTGAGATGGTTATATCTTGCATAGAAATCCATTATGGAATATTGAAAGCTGTGCCCCATATGGAGAGTTCCGGTTACATTTGGAGGCGGTATAACTTGTGAAAAAGTATCAGATGATTTCTTTTGCTCTAAATTTTCTTTTGCCCAAATTTCTGACCACTTTTCTTCAATCTTAAGCGGTTCATATCTTTTTTCCATTTAGGCAAAATCTCTTTTAGGAAAGAATATGATCTAGGAGAAGTGGTACCGGTCTTCCAGTTCCACCTTTTTCATTCCCTTTAACCCACGCAGTTCCAGCAATATCTAAGTGGGCCCAGCTATAGTCTTCAGTAAACTTTGATAAGAAACATGCAGCAGTTACAGTGCCGGCACCGGCACCACCTATATTAGCTAAATCTGCAAAATTTGTTTTAGTGCATGCCTTATACTCATCCCAAAGAGGTAATTGCCAAGCTCTATCACCAGAATTTTCACCAGCTTGAAGCAACTTATCAGCAAGCTTTTGATCATTTGCCATTAACCCAGTAGCAAAGTTACCAAGAGCAACAACACACGCTCCAGTTAATGTAGCAATATCAATTACATGAGCAGGCTTATATCTTTTGACATAAGTAAGAGCATCACAAAGAACAAGTCTTCCCTCCGCATCCGTATTAAGAATCTCAATTGTTTGTCCTGACATCGAGGTTACAACATCTCCAGGCTTTGTAGCATGTGCTGAAGGCATATTTTCAGCACAAGCAAGTAAACCTATAACATTGACCTTTGCATTTAATCTAGCAAGAGCAATCATTACGCCAAATACTGAAGCTGCACCACACATATCCCACTTCATTTCATCCATTGCTGGAGAGGGCTTCAAGGAAATACCCCCAGTATCAAAAGTTATACCCTTTCCAACAAGCACAATTGGTTTTTCGCCTTTTTTTCCACCCTTATGCTCAATAGTCATCATTCTAGAAGGCTCGTCACTACCTCTTCCAACGCTTAGGAAAGAACCCATTTTGAGTTTAGCCAAGTCTTTTTCATTGAAGCTAGAAATTTTCAACTTTGGAAAAGGCTTCTTTAACGCCTTAACTTTTTTCTCAATTATTCTTGGAGTACAAAGGTTCGCAGGCATATCTCCAAGATGTTTTGCCGCATTCATACCCTCACCAGCAGCGAATCCGACTTTTGCTGAATTTTTAAGTTTTTTAAGAGATGAAGCAGATACTGATCCAACAATAATTGATGCTCTTTTGAGGCTAGGTTTTACGACTGTTTTATTTTTTGAGCTTCCAAAAATATATGCTGATGCTTCTATTTGCCTGCAACAAGCTTCAANCATCCAATTATCATCTCTATTCTTAAGAGTTTTGCATGCNAACATTACTGAAATATCTTNCTTNCCAAGTGAATTTGCGACCTTNGATATTGATTTAAAAAAGTTTAACCACACGTATGTATCTGATTTTTCAGGAGTTTTCATGAGAAGAATTTCTTTAGATGAAACTCCAGCGACACTATGAAGATTTAGAGATTTAGCTTTTGATTTCATTAAGGAATTTATTGATCCAAAAAGACCTCCTTTAGAAACTTTATCTAAATGAACTAATAAATTATTTTTCTTAGCAGTTTTATCTACAAGGATCACTAATAGAGAGGATTTATCCTTAGCAAGCTCTCTTCCTGAAAGATTCTTTACTGAAATACTATTTAATACTCTATAACTCATGAAATTCTCCTACTTCAACATTGTTAATATATTTATTGTAATGCATCATACTTACTAAAGGCATGTTTAAAAAGAATATTCTTTATAAAAGCATTAACCTTGAAGTCTTTAAAAACTTTTTAGGATGCTTAACCATTTTATTTATCCTTGTAGCTAGCTCAAGGTTATTAGGATATTTTGATAAATCAATTGCGGGTAATCTAGAGTCAGAATTAATTCTTTCTATTTTAATTTTTAGATCGCCAGAATTTATAAATCTTCTCTTACCCCTAAGTTTGTATTTATCAGTGCTAATTGTCCTTGGAAGACTTTACACAGATAATGAAATTTATTCTTTCTACTCAGCTGGATACTCACAAATTACTTTTATAAGATCTTTTCTACCCCAAACATTGGTCTTATCTTTAATATCAGTTTTTCTTAGTTTTTATATAACCCCAGATTTTGAAAAGAGGGCAGATGAGGTGCTCAATTATTCTACTCTTGANAAAAAACTAAACTTATTAAATGAGAATGAACTTAGCCTTATCTCAAATAATTCATATCTATTTTTTACTTCAAGAGATGGAGAAAACTTTAATCAAAGTATTTTTATTGAAGATGCTGANCAAGGAATTTCTGTCATATCAGCAGAAAAGCTTAAGCTAATAGAAAATAATCAAGTTACAAATTTTGAATTTGNAGATGGAAAAATTTTTATAAATATTGNTAAATCTAATTCTTTGACNAGTTCCTTTAAAAGTCTGAAAACTGATTTTAAAAAAAGTNAAACCCAACAAGANACCTTCGAAAAAGTTTTTAACATTGATGATCTTTCTGAGAAGGCTAAATTTGAATGGGCACTTGCAATACCAATAATGATTATAAATTTAATGATTCTNGGAGTATGTCTTTCAGGATCAGCCCCAAGGCAAGGAAGGATGATATCTCTCTTACCTGGCCTTGTAACCTTCTTCTTGTATTTAAGCTTTTTAATTATCTTTAGAGATGGTATTTCAGAGGGCAAGCCTTTTGCCTATTTTGGAATGTGGCCTATTCATTTGTTTGTTTTGTTAATTTCAGTTCTAGTTTTTATAAAGGGCGGGGAGGATCTTGATACCTTTTTATCAAAAACCAACATCACTCGAGTGCTTATGCTACTTGTTTTACTTATTATTTTATTATGGCTGATCTAATAGGAATCTTTTCAAGACACATAATAATCAGAACTTTTACAATTACTGTATTTGTCTATTTGGGTATCACTGCTCTTGATTTAATTTTCTCAATCATTGGTGATGCAGAAGATTTAAACAATGAATTTAATTTAAATGATTTAATCACAATAACTTTATACGGTTTGTTACATGATTCAATGGATTACATTCAAGGATCATGCCTATTAGGCGCTTTGATTTCACTGGGCCTTTTTAATAGAGACGGAAACTTGACTGTGATCCGATCAAATGGATTATCTCCAATCAAGATATCAACGATTTTTGCACTCGGGCCAATTATTTTCTCATTGATAATGGTTTCTTTGGATAACAAAATTTTTATTCAAGCTGCAAATTATGCAGAGACATATGAGCAACAAAAAAATAAAAATCAAAATGATATAAATTTTTCTTGGATAAAAGATGGAAATAAATTATTACGATATTCATCAAAAAATGATTTGGTCATTCTTAATCCAACATTGATAACCCTAGATGAAAACGGTTTCATAATAGAAATAAATTCATCTGAACAAGCACAATTCTCAAATGGCTATATAAATTTCGATAAATCTGAATTTATATTTTCGGTGCCAGAAGATGAAAATTTAGATAGATCAAATGTTGGGAAGATATCTATTGGAGANTTAGCGACCTATTTAAAAGAAAAAAAAATTGATAGAAAGCAAAGTAATTTTGTNAAGGTTGAATTTATAAAAAGACTCTTACTACCTTTTTCAGTTTTATTTTTAATTTTGACCGCAGCAATGCTATTTTTTAGGTCTCAAAGGAATAAATCTTTTGGACCATATGTAGTCGGAGGATTTCTTGGAGCGTTCATTTTTAACCTAATTCAAGAATTTTTTTTCAGCATGGGCTTAACAATTCAATCAAACATTATAGCTATCTCGCTAATGCCATACTTTTTGCTAATATTCCTTTTTTACTTTTTGTATAAAAGAATTTAATAAGAAACAATTATTGTTTTAGATAAATAATCACTTAATGATTTTTTATCTTTATTCAGGTGCCTTAAAAGTAGGGGAATCCCTGCTAATGAAAGTGTAAGGGTGTTCATAAAGAATCTTATGACTGTTTGAAGCAAGGTTATTGGTTTTCCATTTTCAGAAACTATTCTTAATTTCCATGATGACATCCCAAGAGTCTTACCACCATAGATCCAGAACATCGCAAAATAAAGCCACGTACTAAAAATTACAAGGCTCATTCCAATTATGGGATTGAGTGATGATATTTCTTGAGTGAAGAGAAACTTTATACCCAAAGCAATTGAGCCAACAAGAAACCACACTCCCAGCATCAGGAGTGAGTCATAAATAGTTGAGGCAATTATCCTCAACGTCGAAACTTTTTTATTTGTTCGTTCCATTTTTGGTATAGTACTAAATTATTATCAAAAATAAATTATTATGCATACTTCTTCAGACATATTAGGTCATCCAAAAGGATTATTCGTTTGCTTTGCAACTGAAATGTGGGAGAGATTCTCTTACTACGGAATGAGAGCTCTTCTAATACTTTACTTAACAAAGCATTGGGAGTTTTCAGATGCCACAAGTTATCTTATTTATGGTGCCTATACATCATTGGTATACATAATGCCGGTTTTTGGGGGAATGTTAGCTGATCAAATCTTAGGATCAAAGAAAGCTGTAACCTATGGTGCAATTCTTCTAGTTTTTGGTCATTTAGGCATGACTGTCGAGAGTAATGAACAAATCTTTTATCTCTCTTTAGCATTAATTGTTTCTGGAGTGGGTTTTTAAAACCAAATATATCGACGATGGTTGGTGCCTTGTATGAGGAAGGTGATCCAAGACGAGATTCAGGATTTACTATTTTTTATATGGGCATAAATATAGGTGCATTTACTGCCACTCTTTTATGCGGATATCTCGGAGAAGAAATAGGCTGGGCATGGGGCTTTGGGGCTGCTGGAATTGGAATGCTGCTAGGGCTAATGATATTTCTTTGGGGACAAAAATATCTTGAAGGTTTAGCTGAGCCTCCCTCAGAAAAATATAAAGAAAAAAGAGGTGGAATCACATTTGAGAATTGGGCTTACATTTCTGGCATTATTATGGTTTTAACTACATGGTTTCTTGTCCAAAATTCTCAACTTGTTGGACAACTTCTTGGAGGTTTTGGCTTTATATTTATTGGAGCATGGCTTTTGTATGCTTTATTTAAATGTGATCCTGAAGAGCGAGATCGCTTAATTGTTGTTGGCATATTAATTTTATTTTCATTAATATTTTGGGCACTTTTTGAGCAAGCCGGATCATCGCTCAATATTCTTACTGATAGAGGAGTGGATAGAGTAATTTTTGGCTGGGAAGTACCTGCCTCTATGTTTCAATCATTAAATGCAGGCTTTATTTTTACAATAGCGCCTCTCTTTGCTCTCCTTTGGATAGCGCTTGCAAAAAGAAACATGGAACCTTCGACTCCAATTAAGTTTTCAATTGGAATCGTTCTTGTTGGATTAGGCTTTTTGGCGCTTGTTTATGGAATGCAATCTTCCGAAGGACTTCAGACTGGGGTTATTTGGATTATATTAATATATCTTTTACATACATTGGGTGAGCTTTGTCTTTCACCTGTTGGATTATCATCAGTAACTAAAT
>JGI24820J26691_1000353_pt1 | contig 13551 bp, 15 predicted proteins | sample METZYME_5_50m_FD_26691 | JGI IMG/M metagenome (IMG submission 26691) | reverse complement strand
AAGAGACATTAACAACTTCTATGGATAAATCAAAGTTAGACACATTATTTGAAAAAAATCTTGAGGAAGCTAAAGTTGAATTAAAAAAGGTTAATTCATAATCTACATTCTAAGGTTCGTTTTTTTTTCAAAAATAAGATAAAATTTTAAAAATGAATTCTATAGTAATTGGCTCAGGTTTTGGTGGTATAGCATCAGCTTTAAGACTTAGAGCAAAGAAACATGATGTAACTATAATTGAAAAACACAATGATTTGGGTGGAAGAGCGCGTGTATTTAAAAAAAATGGATTTACTTTTGATGCTGGTCCAACTGTTATAACTGCACCTTATTTAATAGAAGAACTTTTTAAACTGTTCAATAAAAATTCAAAGGATTATATAGATTTGAAACCTTTGGATATTTGGTACAGATTTGTTTTTGAAGATGGTAGTAAATTTGATTATTCAGGTAATGAGGANAAAATGAAGGATCAAATTGAAAAACTTAGTAAGGAAGATTTTATTGGGTACAAAAAATTAGTNAATTTTACAAAAAAGATATTTGACAAAGGNTTTACTGAATTATCGGATGTCCCATTTAATAAGCCTTTGTTTATGTTTAAACAAATACCTTCCTTGCTTAAGCTTAAGAGTTATAAATCAGTTTATAGTTTAGTTTCTTCTTACATTAAAAATGAAAAATTAAGAAGGCTTCTAAGCATGCATCCATTATTAGTCGGAGGAAATCCTTTTACTACAACATCAATTTACGGACTAATTTTGTATTTAGAAAAAAAATGGGGAATTCATTACTCAATGGGAGGAACTGGTCAAATAGTGAATGGTCTAGAAAAACTTATGATTGAGGAAAATATTAAAATTATTAAGGGAAAAGAAGTAGTTGAATTAATTACTAAAAATAAAAAAATTTCATCAGTAAAGTTAGATGATGGAAGTGAAATAAGTACTAATAATGTTATATGTAATGCAGATCCTCCTGCGGTTTATTCAAGTTTAATAAATGAAAATTTAAACAAAGTTTTTAATTGGAAAATGAAACGTATGCAATATTCAATGGGATTGTTTGTATATTATTTTGGCACTAAGAAAAAATATGAAAATATTGAGCATCACACGATAAAATTTGGTGAAAAATATGAAGAACACTTGAAAGATATATTTGATAACAAAATATTAAACAAAGATATCAGTTATTATCTTCATAGACCAACAGCTACTGATGAATCAATGGCACCAAAAGGTAATGATTGTTTTTATGTTTTAGTACCCGTACCTAATAATCAATCTGGAATTAATTGGAAAGATAAAGGTGAAGAAATGAAAAACTTAGTTATTGATAAAATGGAAATTTTAATGCCTGATCTCCGAAGTAATATCGTTGAGGATTTTTATTTAACACCTGATTATTTTGAAAATGAGTTAAATACAAAATTTGGTTCTGGTTTTTCAATACAGCCAAAATTTACACAATCAGCATATTTTAGATTTCACAATAAGTCTGAAATTTTTGATGGTCTATATTTTGTTGGGGCAGGAACGCATCCTGGCGCTGGTGTTCCAGGAGTTCTTTCTTCTGCAAAAGTTTTAGACAAATTAATCTAATGGATAGTCAAAACTATTTGTCAATTTACGCTAAATCCTTTAGCTGGGCTGGTTTTTTTTTAACTAAAGAAACTTATAAAAAGTGCTCTGATTTATACAATTTCTGTAGATTTTTAGACAATATTGCAGACGAGCCAGGGGAATTAGAAGCTCGAAAATTAAAATTTAAAGAATTTAAAAATAATTTTAAATCTAAAAACTTCTCAAATCCAATAATTGGAAACATGTGGAGATTAATAGACGATACAAATATTTCTACTAATATTATTTATGATCTATTTGATGGTGTTGAAAGTGATTTAAAAGAAAGAGTGGAATTTAAAACTGAGAAAGAGTTACTGATATATTCATACAGAGTAGCTGGGACAGTAGGATTAATGATGGCAAAAATTCTTAAAGTAAAAAAAGAGATTGCATTTAAGGCTGCAATAGATCTGGGAATAGCAATGCAGCTAACAAACATTTCAAGAGACGTGATTGAAGATCAGAATCTAAATAGACATTATATTAATCCTGAAATTGAAAAAATATTGGAAACTTTAGATCTTGCAGAGAGTTTTTATAAAAGTTGTTTTTCTTCAATTAAAGAAATTCCTTTTCGTTTAAGATTTTCAATCTGTGTTGCAAGAAGGGTGTATAGAAAAATAGGACATAAAATTAAAAATAAAAAAGATTTTAATGAGTATGAAAAATCAGGAAAAATATTTGTCACTAATTTTGGTAAAATAGNNCAAACTTTTATATCTCTATTAGATATGATTGAGCTGAGTTTTACAAAGGAACCAAAAATACATGANACAGNGAATAAACATAAAATTATTATGGAAGAAATAAATTTAAATGAGAGATTTTGATATCGTAATTATTGGTGGAGGTTGTAGTGGATTATCTTTAGCCTACCAATTAGAAATAAAATCGAAACTGCAAAATAAATCTTTAGCAATAATTGACCATAGAGATAAATACTATAGGGACAAAACCTGGTCTTTTTGGAAAGTAAATGAACATGATTTTAAAGATTGTGTAATAAAAAGTTGGGACCAATTTTCAATAAATTCAAAAAAAGGTACTCTTTATAAAAACTGCAAAAAATTTCCATATCAATCTATAGATAGCGGCTTGTTCTACGATAAAATTATAAACAAACTAAAACAAAACAAAAATGTGCATTTTTTAAAAAGTAAAAACGAAATTAATTTAAATTCATCTNTTATTTTTAATAGTGTTCCAGAAATTGATAATGCTCGCGGTGAACTTTGGCAACACTTTTGTGGATATGAAATTGAAGCCGAGAAGGAATTTTTTGATGATAANATTTTAAATCTTATGGATTTCAATTGTGATCAAAAAAAAAGTGTCCATTTTTTTTACACTCTTCCNTTTACAAAAAAAAAGGCATTAGTTGAAACAACATGGCTGTCAACTATGAGCAACCATGAAGAGGAGNAATACGACCAACANCTTAAAGATTATATTGAAAATCATTTAAATCTGAAAAATTACAATTTNATTTATAAGGAAGTTGGAAAAATTCCTTTATTTAGAACCTCAAATATAAATAATAAAAATANAATAAATATAGGGACNGCAGGTGGTATGACTAGATTAAGCACTGGGTATACTTTTCTGAACATTCAAGATCAATCAAAATATTTAGCAAACAATCTAGAAAACTTGGCATCNCGAAAAACATTTAAATTACCAACAAAATATGAATTTTTAGACAAAATTTTCTTAAGAGTTTTAAAAAAGAACCCTNGGATTATGCCNGATATATTTTATAAAATGTTTAAATCTAAATCAGATAAAATTATTAACTTCTTGTCTAACAAAAGTAATTGGGGTGAAGATATATCAATAATATCAAAAATGCCGAAGATAATTTTTTTAAAAGCTCTATTTGAAAAATAAATAATGACTAAAATCAATTATAAACATTCTTTAGTTTTTTTTNTATCATGTATTTTTATTTCATCATTTGATTATCTGAGATCGAATTCTTTTTATTTTATATGTTTTTTTTTAATTTTGATTTTAGGTGTTTCACATGGTGCTTTGGATAATATAAAAGGAAAAAAATTAATTAAGATTTATAGAATTAACAATATTGCTTATTTCTATTTAATTTATGTTTTGTTTGGCCTAGGCATAATTACTCTATGGATATTATTTCCAAGTGGTTTATTATTATTATTTCTAGTTATTGCATCATATCATTTTGGCAAAGAAGATTCAGAATTTATTTATAAGAAAAATGAAGAAAGTTTTTTTTTAAAAACTATTAAAGGTTCAATTATAATAATATCTCCCCTACTATTTAATAAAGAAAAAACATTAGAAATATTTAGTTCAATTAATTTCGATTTATCAAACAGCCTGTTTATTAAAGACGAAATATTAGTTGCATTCTTAATTGTGTCATTTTTCTCGAATTTAATTTTATCTTTTAAGAAAAATTATGACGAAAAATCAATTTTATTTATGGATTTTTTTTCAATAGTAACTTTAAATATTTTCTTTGACCCATTATTAGCATTTACGATTTATTTTTGTTTTCTTCATTCATTTAGACACTCAATTAAATTAGTATTTGAACTAAACACAAATTTTAAAAAGGGCGCCTTGCTTTTTATCAAAAAAGCACTTCCACTTACTATTATTACAGGAATTATTTTTTTAGTTGCTTTATATTTTTTACAATATGAATTTAAGCTAAATGAAAGTATAAATATGGTAATATTTATTGGATTGGCGTCTTTAACATTTCCACATATATTACTTGAATATTTAATTGAAAAAAATGAAAAGTAATAGAATTAAAGTTTTTTTAGCAGCACCAAGAGGTTTCTGCGCAGGTGTTGACAGAGCAATTGAGATTGTAAAAAAAAGCCTAAAGAAATATGGCTCTCCTGTTTATGTTAGGCATGAAATAGTTCATAACAAACACGTTGTTGAAAGTCTAAAAAAAATTGGAGCTGTATTTGTTGAGGAGCTTGATGAAATTGAAGATAAAACAAGACCAGTTATATTTTCTGCGCATGGTGTACCAAAATCAGTTTCAGAAAACGCATCAAATTTGAAAATGATTTATGTTGATGCTACATGTCCCCTGGTTTCAAAAGTACACAGGGAAGCTGAAAATATTTATAAGCAAGGAAAGCATATTCTTCTAATAGGTCACAAAAATCATCCAGAAGTTGTTGGTACAATGGGACAATTACCTAAAGGTTCGATTGATTTAATTGAGGATTCAGAAGATGCGAGAAATTATAATAATAATTCGAATAAAGGACTTGCTTACATCACGCAAACAACTCTATCTGTAGATGACACAAGAGACATTATTAAAGTCCTTAAATCGAAATTTCCAAGTATTTATGAACCTAAAAAAGAGGATATCTGCTACGCAACTACTAATAGACAGGATGCTGTAAAGAAAATTGCCCCAAAATGTGAAATGTTTTTTGTAATCGGTAGTCGTAATTCATCCAACTCAGTAAGATTAGTTGAAGTAGCAAAAAAAAATGGTTCAAATTCAGCGGAACTTATACATTCTGAAAGCGAAATTCCTTTTAGTAAAATTAAAAATTGTAAAACGATTGGAATTTCATCAGGTGCATCAGCGCCTGAAGTTTTGGTTACCGAGTTTATTGAAGGCTTAAAAAAGCAATTCACCATTGATATTGAAGAAGTAGAAATCACAAAGGAAAATATTACTTTTAAAGTACCTGGAAAATTAAACTAATGGCAGTCTACACAAAGATAGGTTTAGATGAGATTAGTTTAATTGAAAAAACATTTAATATTGGGAAAATTATAAATTTTAGAGGAATTAAAAAAGGTATTGAAAATACTAATTACTTAATCAAATCAAAGAATAGAAAATTTATACTAACAATTTTTGAAAAAAGGGTGAATTCAAAAGACCTNCCTTTTTTTATGAAGCTGATGTCAGGACTTGCAAAATCTAAAATAAAGTGTCCAGAGCCAATCAGAAACAAAAAAAACAAATATCTATTTAATCTTAAAGGAAAAAGGGCCTGCTTAGTTACATTTTTAGAGGGGAAAGATAAACATGATCTAAATTCTAAGGAATGCTTCGTTATAGGAAAAAATATTGCTAAATTACACGAAGCATCCAAACGATTAAAAATATACAGAAAAAATTCACTTTCTGTAAATTCATGGGGGCCTCTTTTAAAAAAGGTGAACAAAAATATTAACAAAAAATTTAATAATCTTACTTTCCAAATGAAAACAGATTACACAAAAATAAAAAAAGTTTGGCCAAAAAAACTTCCAATGGGAATTATTCATTGCGACCTATTTTTAGATAATATATTTTTTTACAAAGGTCGCTTTCATGGTTTTATTGATTTTTATTTTTCCTCCAATGATTATTACGCATATGATCTAGCTATATGTGTGAATGCATTATGTTTTAATAAAAAGAATAGTAATTTTGTAATGAATAATAAAAAGTCATCAAGTTTGCTGAAGGGCTATCAAACTGTAAGAAAATTAAATAAATTAGAGAAAAATAGTTTTAATACATTGTGTAAAGGATCGGCATTAAGGTATTTGCTTACGAGATCTTACGATTATCTAAATACTCCTAAAACAGCAATTATTAAAATAAAAGATCCAAAAGAATATATTCAAAAACTTGAATTTCATAAAAAATTGAGTTCTTTTAAAGACTATTGTTAATGATTAAAATTTATACAGATGGATCTTGTATTGGAAATCCAGGGAATGGTGGATGGGCTGCAATAATTATTGAAGATGGGAAAAAAACTCACATTAAAGGGAACAAAAAAGGGACAACAAATAATCAAATGGAATTACTTGCTCCAATCAAAGCGTTAAAAAAAATTCCAAAAGGCAGTAAAGTTCAAATATTTACAGATTCTAAATATGTTAAAACTGGAATAACCGAATGGATACATAACTGGAAAAAAAATGGCTGGAAAACAGCGAGTAAAAAAGAGGTCAAAAATAAAGAACTTTGGACTGAATTAGATAATCTTACAAATTCATACGAAATTAAGTGGAGTTGGGTAAAAGCACATTCTACTGATAAATTGAATAATGAAGTAGATTTGTTGGCAAGAGAAACTGCAGCTAGTTAAGAAATATTAGTAAAATAATAGCCATACAATAAAATTATAGATTAGATGATTAATTTAGAACTAAGCAAAAATTTAATTGATAGTTTCAATGATGATGGATTTATAATTTTGGATAAATTTATAGATCTTAAATACCTAGATAAACTAAGAAGTAAATTTGAACCTCTTTTTAGAGGTGAATTTGAAACTGGTATAGAGCCGGATGAGTGGAACTGGAAATTTGATAAAGATAATGCATATGCTACTCGTCAGATTTGCAATGCATGGAAATCAGATAATTTAATAAGAGAATTTGTTTGCCATGAATTAATTGGAAAATGTTGTTCTATTTTAATGAACTGGAAAGGAGCAAGGCTTGTTCAAGATAATATTTTGTGGAAACCACCGGGTGGTAAGACTTTGGGTTTTCATCAGGATGCCGCCTATGATGATTGGCTAATACCTCAGACTATGATCACTTGCTGGATGTCTTTAGACAACACATCAAGAGAGATGGGAACTTTAGAATATATTAAAGGCTCACATAGATGGGGACTTCAACCTCCAAAAGGAGAATTTCATTCACCAGAAGACTATAAAAAAGAGTTAAATATTTTTGCTGAAAGAAATAATAAAAAAATTGATGTAGCTTATGTAGAAGTACCAGCTGGAGGAGTATCGTTTCATCATGGTAATACTTGGCATGGTTCGGGCATTAATACTTCTAAAGATAATAGAAGAGCAATCGTTTCTCATTGTGTTCCTAGTGATGCTAGATTTCACCCAACCAACGAAGGTGGAACCGCAAAAATATATAAAAAATACAAAAAACAAAACAGTGATATTTTAGATGATAATTATTTCCCATTAATGTGGGAAAAAAAATAATATTATAACAGGCTTATTGGGGCACCTGGCAACAGAACTGCCATCCTATTTATAGTATATCTAGAATGCTTTCNGCTGCAGATANACCACATTCTTTTGTTTCTTTTTCAACTTGGATATTTGTTACTTCCAAATTCTCAATCACCATAGAATATCGATTTGATCTAATTCCCATACCTCTAGAATTCCTGTCAACTTCAGCACCGATTGCCTTTGTAAATGATAAATAAGGATCAGATAACATTGTTATTTTATTTTCGATGTTATGGGCTTGTCCCCAAGCATCCATTACATATGGATCATTTACGGATAGACAAAATATATTTTCTATACCTTTTTCTCTAAATTTATCTGCATGCGCAACATATCCAGGTAGATGAAGTTTTGAGCAGGTTGATGTAAATGCACCAGGCAATCCAAACAAAACAATTTTACCATGACCTAAGACTTCTCTGATTTTGCTAGTTTGTGGTTCTCCATCTACTAAATGAAAAATTTCCTTATCAGGTATTTGGTCTTTTATATTTAATTTCATATTGAATTTGTTACATAATCTTTGACTTTATTTATATCATTAGAAAGAACTTTAAATTTTTCCTCTTTATCATAAACATATTTAAGACTGTCTGGTAATTTTTCAGTTTTTGAGATTGCATCTTCTATTGCTTTTGGAAATTTACATGGATGTGCTGTAGATAAAACAACACAGTTTTGTTCTAGTCCAAGTTTTCTTGCAGCTCCAATACCAACAGCAGTATGAGGATCGACTACTACTTTATTTTTTTCATATATATCTTTAATCATTGAGATGGTTTCATTTTCGTTTAACATCTCTGATGTAAAATTCTTTTTAATTTTATCTAAGTCAATATTATCGATTTGATAGGTATTATTTTTTATTTTGCTCATTACATTTTTTGTAGCTTCTGAATTACAGTCTTTTACATCGTATAAAAGTCTCTCAAAGTTACTTGCAATTTGTATATCCATGCTTGGAGTATTTGTCTCTTCAACTTTCTTTTGAGTATAATCTCCACCAGAAATTGCTCTATGAAGTATGTCATTTTTGTTTGTGGCGACTATTAGTTTATCAATTGGAAGACCAAGCTTTTTTGCCAAATAACCAGCATAAATATCTCCAAAATTTCCAGTTGGAACAGAAAAAGATAATGACTGTCCATTTCCTATTCTAAAATATGCATAAAAATAATAAACGGCTTGAGCAATAATTCTTGCCCAATTAATTGAGTTTACTCCCGACATATTAATCTTATTTGAAAAATTTTGATCATTAAACATTGCTTTTACTAAATTTTGACAATCGTCAAAGTTTCCCTCAATTGCTATATTGTATACATTGCTCTCTTCATGAATTGTCATCAATCGTCTCTGTACTGGTGAAATTTTATTGTGAGGATGTAGTACGAAAACATTGAGATTACTTTTTCCTTTTAATGCATCAATAGCTGCAGCACCTGTATCTCCTGAAGTTGCAACAATAATATTAATTTTTTTCTCTGCTTTTTCTAAATGAAATTGGTAAAAATTACCTATTAATTGCATCGCAACATCTTTGAAAGCTAGTGTAGGGCCATGAAAAAGTTCCAAAACTTTTAAATTTCCTATGTCAGAGATTTTTACAACATCTTCAGATCTAAAATTTGAGTAAGACTTGGATATTAAGGAAGATAGTTTTTCTTTAGTCATAAAATCCCCAATAAATGGGAAAATTATTTCAGCTGCCAACTCATTGTACTTAAGACTACTAAGTTTGCTTAGTTCTTCCTTGCTAAATGGCTTAATTGATTTTGGTACAAATAAGCCTCCATCATCTGCTAGACCTTTAAGAAAAACGTTTTTAAATGAGAAATGATCTGAGCTATTTCTGGTACTAATATATTCCATCAGTAATTCTTTTTTCTGAAATATAAATATATTAAAAATATTGAAACAGCTAATGAAAACCAAGTAAGTGCATACTTAAAGTGATTATTTGAAATATTTGCTCCGATTTGTTTTGGCTTAGGATAGCTATTATCTTTTTTATTTATATGATTTATTATAAATGGCGAAAATTTNTTACCTGTATATGTTAACAAATCCTCATCTTTTAAAGTAAACCAATAGTTTTTATTTACATCATTGTCTGGTTTAAAATAATTAAATTTACTCTTTGACTTTAAAACTCCCTCAAATTTATTATCATTTAAAAGAAATTTTTTAACTTTAAAATTCCTTGGAACCCAGCCACGATTTATTAAATAACTTTTATTGTTTATGCTGATTGGATTTACAATATCAAATCCTGGTTCTCCTTTTTCATTTAAACTATATAGATAAATAATTTTAGAATTATCTATTTTTCCTTCAAATTTAATTTTCTTAAAATTAACTGGATTACTTCCATTAAATTCAATTGGTTCGCTTTTAAGTGATNCTTCAATAGAATTTATCAATTCAAGTTTCCAGTTTAACCTTATAATTTGCCAAGTACCTAAGGCTAAAAAAACTAAAATAAAAAAATAGACAAATATTGAAAAAGATAACTTATTTTTCAAAAGATTTTAACTTCCCCAAATGTATATAGCTGCAAATAAAAACAACCATACTACATCGACAAAGTGCCAATACCAAGCTGCTGCTTCAAAACCAAAGTGATGCTCTTTTGTAAAATGACCCAATTTCCCTCTCCATAGACANACTGCTAAGAAGATTGTTCCAACAACAACATGAAAACCATGAAACCCTGTAGCCATGTAAAATGTTGCTCCATAAATATGACCTGAGAAACTAAATGTAGCATGTTGATATTCATATATCTGTAAGACTGTAAAGAAGGCTCCAAGAGCAACTGTACAAATTAAACCATTGATGAAACCTTTTCTATCTTCCTCAAGTAAAGAATGGTGTGCCCAAGTTACTGTTGTTCCAGATAANAGGAGAACAAGAGTATTTATTAGAGGAATGTCCCACGGATCGAAGGTTTCAATATCTTTTGGGGGCCAAACATTTCCTGAAAATTCGTTTGGAAATAAACTTGCATCGAAGTATGCCCAAAACCAAGCAACAAAAAACATTACCTCTGAGGCAATGAATAAAGTCATTCCATATCTATGATGGAGTTGTACTACTGGGGTGTGATGACCTTGATGTTCGGCCTCAATAACAACATCACGGAACCACATAAATGCACAATAAATTAATAGAGCAAATCCAAGCAACATTGCCCACATTGCTTGTGCATGCAAATAATAAACTGTTCCTAATGCNGTAATTAATGTAGCGAAAGAAGTAGCAATCGGCCACGGACTAGGGTCAACTAAGTGGTAATCATGCTTTGGAGCTGAGGACATTTTTAACTCTCGTTTTTCTCAACTTTATAGTAGTCAGAAGAGAAAAAAGTATAGGACATAGTAACATCCTCTATATTTTTAGTTTTTGGGTCGTTTACCAATTCAGGGTCTAGATAAAATACTAAATCATAAGATGCTTTTTCTCCTGGTTTAAGNGTCTGTTTTTCAAAACAAAAACAGCCTAATTTATTAAAATACTGACCAAAGGACGAAGGGGAAACATTGTAGCTTGCAACTGCGGATGAAGGTTGGTCGCCTAAATTTTCAACATTAAATTTAATTTTATAAACTTTGCCTGGTTTTACATCCAAAGTTTTCTCATTAACCGCGAAATCCCAATCTAACTGAGAATTCACGTTTGTATCAAGCCTCACATTTACTATTTTATCTAATACTATCTTTGGCGCCTCTTTAGAGATTTGGGTAGTACCTCCAAATCCAGTTACCCTACAAAANANATCATAAAGTGGTACTGCCGCAAATGATAATCCCAACATAAAAACGAATATTCCAGCTAACAAAAGAGGAGTTAATGTATTTTTTTTAATCATATTGATCTCTCAAAGACACCTACATTATATAAGGTAAAAACAAACAATATCACGATAAAAATCACAAGACCAAGTGCGGTCCATAAATTTTTCTTTTTCGTTTTTTCGTCTCTTATCATTAAATAAGTTTGTCTATTAAAAATAATAAAAAAATTAAAAATAAATAAAATATTGAGTAAGCAAAAATTTGTTTTGCAATTTTAATCTCAAATTTATTTTTTTTATAATTATAAAGCTTAAAACAAATATAATTATAATAAATAGTTAAGGTAAATCCAAGTATGAGAAATAATTCTGATGTAAATCCAATCGCATATGGAAAGGCCACTGTTGGCAACATTAATAATGAATATATAAATATATTTTTTTTTGTATTTTCAATTCCATTAGTAATCGGCAGCATTGGAATTTTCGCTTTTCTGTAGTCTTTAGCCTTATAAAGGCTTAGGGCCCAAAAATGAGATGGTGTCCAAACAAAAATTATTAGAAAAAAAACTAGAGGTTCAATTGATAAAGAGTTTGTTGCTATAGTCCAACCAATAACAGGTGGTAACGCACCTGCTGCGCCTCCAATTACTATGTTTTGAGGAGTTCTTCTCTTCAACCAAATTGTATAAACAAACAAATAAAAGAAAATTGTGAAAAATAACAAGAAAGCNGAAATAGCATTAGTAAAATAATATAAGCTTAAGACTGAAACTATAGATAATGTTGTTCCAAAATAAAAAGCCTGTGTTCTGTTAAGTTTACCTCTTGGGATTGGTCTTAAACATGTTCTGGTCATTAATTTATCAAGATCAGCCTCATACCACATGTTTAATGCACCTGCTGCNCCTGCTCCAATAGCGACTATGAGAATACCAATTGCTGCTTGAGTGAAAGGTATAGAATTTGGTGCTGTTAGCAAACCAACTGCACAAGTAAATATAACTAAAGACATTACTCTTGGCTTCATAAGCTTTATCAGCTCTGAGATAATTCCAAGATCTGTATTTGATCTTTTTTCTCTTAGGATAGTNGACTGCATTTTAATATTATATATTTTTACTAAAATCTAACTACTAGATTTTTCTGCACCCTCAACGTTTTCGAATTTAGGAAGNTCTTCAAAAGTATGAAAATTAGGTGGTGATGGAACTGTCCACTCTAAAGTGGTTGCCCCCTCGCCCCATGGATTTTGAGCTGCTTTTTTCTTTTTAGCAAATGCATAAATTAAGTTTGCAAAAAATACTGCCAATCCTACGATCGATATATATGACCCTATGGANGAAATATANTTCCAGTCAGCAAATGCATCAGGATAATCTGCATATCTTCTNGGCATACCTGCTAAACCTAAAAAATGTTGTGGGAAAAATACTATATTTACACCAATGAATGTAAGCCAAAAATGAAGTTGTCCCATCCATTCTGAATACTCATAACCTGACATTTTTCCAAACCAATAATAAAAACCGGCAAATATCGCAAAGACAGCTCCAAGCGATAGAACATAGTGGAAGTGAGCAACAACATAATATGTATCATGTAATGCTGTATCAACTCCAGCGTTTGCTAAGACAACTCCTGTTACACCACCAACTGTAAATAAAAATATAAAACCAAGTGCCCAAACCATTGGGGTTTTAAATGATATTGATCCACCCCACATAGTTGCNATCCATGAAAAAATTTTTATTCCGGTTGGGACAGCTATTATCATAGTTGCAGCTAAAAAGTATGCTTTGGTATCAGTATCAAGACCTACTGTGTACATATGATGAGCCCATACTACAAATCCAACAATTCCTATTGCAACCATTGCATATGCCATACCTAAGTATCCAAAAACAGGTTTTTTAGAAAAAGTGGAAACAATATGGCTTATCATTCCAAAGCCTGGTAAAATTAAAATATAGACTTCTGGATGTCCAAAAAACCAAAATAAGTGTTGAAACAAAGTTGGGTCACCACCTGATTGAGCTTCAAAGAATGCTGTTCCAAAATTTCTATCTGTTAATAACATTGTTATTGCTCCAGCTAAAACTGGTAAAGATAACAAAAG
>JGI24820J26691_1000351_pt1 | contig 13577 bp, 17 predicted proteins | sample METZYME_5_50m_FD_26691 | JGI IMG/M metagenome (IMG submission 26691) | reverse complement strand
AAAGATTGAAAATATTTCAATGTTTTTATCATTTATATGAATTTTTGATAATTATTTAATGTTTAAATATTAGATCGATAAAAGTTTATTAAAATCACTTTTTGTAATTATTAGAATTTTAAAAAAAATATAAATTGGGAATCAAATAATAAAAAAATTATGAGCAAATCAAAATTAGAATATATATGGCTAGATGGTTATACTCCTACTGCAAATATGAGAAGTAAAACTAAAATAGTTAGTGATTTTAGCGGAAAAGTCGAAGACTGCCCAGAGTGGAGTTTTGATGGATCCTCTACTTTACAAGCAGAAGGTAATTCTTCTGATTGTATATTAAAACCTGTTTCTATNTATCCTGACCCNACAAGGGAAAGTGGTTATTTAGTAATGACAGAAGTACTTAATCCTGATGGAACACCTCATGCTTCGAATTCAAGATCAACAATTGATGATGACGATAACGATTTTTGGTTCGGGTTTGAACAAGAGTACTTTATAATGGATACAGAGACACAGCTTCCACTTGGATTCCCAATGGGAGGTTACCCAGGTCCACAGGGTATGTATTATTGTTCTGTTGGAGGAAAAAATACACACGGTAGAGAATTAGTAGAAATACATTCTGACTTATGCCTTGAAGCTGGTTTAAATTTTGAGGGTATAAACCAAGAAGTTGCATCAGGTCAGTGGGAATTTCAAATTTTTGCAAAAGGAGCAAAAACAGCTGGAGATCAAATCTGGGTTGCAAGGTATCTTCTTGACAGATTAACCGAAGATTATGGCTATTACATTGAATATCATCCTAAACCAATTAAAGGTGATTGGAATGGCTCTGGGATGCATGCTAATTTTTCAAATACTACACTAAGAACATGCGGAGATAAGAAGACTTATGAAAAAATTTGTGAAGCATTTAGACCTGTAACTAAAGAACACATTGAAGTATATGGTGAGTTTAATGATGAAAGGCTTACAGGTCTTCATGAGACTCAATCAATTCACGAATTTAGCTATGGAATTTCTGATAGAGGAGCTTCAATTAGAATTCCTATTGGAACAGTTGAGAGTGGATGGAAAGGATGGCTAGAGGATAGAAGACCTGCATCAAATGCTGATCCATATAAAGTAGCTGCTAGAATTGTAAAAACAGTTAAGGCAGTTAAGTAAAGTCTAAATTAATAGAGGGATTATAAATATTAGATATAATACTAATAACATAATCCCTTTTTTTCTTGTCAAAATATTTTTCTTACCTAAATAAGCAAGTGGTAAAATNATTATTGAGAATAAAATTACCCAAAGCATATCGCTATTAATTACACTCTTCTCTATATTATTTATTGGTATGATAGTAGATGTAATCCCAATTACTACAAGCAGGTTAAATATATTTGATCCTATTAGATTACCAATTGATAGATCATTTTGTTTTTTTAAAGATGCAACAATTGAAGCAGCTAATTCAGGAACACTAGTGCCAATAGCTACCATTGTTATACTAATAATTCTCTCTGAAATTTCAAGCTTATTAGCTACAGATACTGATGACTTTATAAGAGTCTCAGAACCAAGCCATAATAATGATCCACTAAAAATTATATATAAAATTGACTTAAAGATTGATATATCATTTTTGTCTAAATCCTCTGAAAATTCATTACTACTTTTTTGGAAAAAAAATAGATATATTAAAATTAATATTATAGATATTACCATAACTAAACCCTCAATTCTAGAAATTTGATTTCCTGTGTAAATAAAATAATAAAATAAGCCAGTAGAAATTATTAACAAAGGAAAGTCTGTATTATAGAATCTTTGTTTTAATGATATTGGATAGATAATAGTAATTATACCTAATACTAGACCAATATTTGCAATATTAGAACCTAAGACATTACCTATCGCAAAATTTGGTAGACCATCGAGAGTTGCATTTAGACTAACAATTAATTCTGGAGCAGATGTTGCAAATGAGACAATTGTCATACCGATAATGATCTTTGGAATAGATAATTTTAAAGAAATATCAACTGATGACTTAGTCAATAAATCGCCCCCTTTTGAGAGTAATACAACACCAAATAAAATTCCTATAAAATCCAATCAAATAAATTTGAGGGCAATGGAGGACTCAAACCCCCATCTGAAGAGCCGTAATCTTCTGTTCTATTCAGTTGAACTAATTGCCCGAGTTAGTGCAAAAATATATATATAATTTATAATTTTGATATTAATGAATATATTTCTGATTTGTTTTATTAATGGACTTTATAAAGAATATAAATGGTTGTATAAGGAGTATAATAAAAGCTGGAATAACCCCATAAAATATTCAGAGCTTACACCAAAGGAACTCAAATTTATAACTAATAAATATGAATCTGAATTACACCAAAATAAGACTAAGAAATTAAAGTTTAAGAAAGTTCAAAAAATACAGAATTTATTGGACAGCAGATTAAAAAAATATCAATCAAATACTTACAACGAATTTAATAGGTATGGTAATTTGAGTGAGTTCAGGTTTTATCAATTTGTTGTTGCTTATAAAAAAGGGTTGGAAAATTATTATAAAGAAATTATTGTCAGTTAATTTTCGTAAATTGTAAATAAAAATCATGGATTGCAACTGTACTCAATGTAACTGTAATAAATCATGTGAATGCAACTGCTGTGATTGCTAAATAACTGATTTTCAATTCATTACTAAAAGTTATTAACAATTTCCGTTTTATATTTGTTTTTTCTATTTAGATTAATACATTTATAAAAGATAAGCGGAAATTGTGGAAAAATCCGCCATAATATTCAAAGTGAAAACAGAGATATAGCTTATTTAACTTTAAACATATAAAACCAGTAAGATTAACTGTAATTTGGAAACCCAATAGTGTTTAAAGATAAAAAGATCAAGCGGAAGTGCAGAAAGAATCAATCAGCACATCGAAGCGTAAGCAGAGATATAACTTGTGAAATTTTAAGTGATGATCAGAAAGATTATCTAGGACTTAAAGCAATTTAAGAATCACTTAAAGAGAATTAGAAAGCCCGGTTCATTCGTGAGTCGGGCTTTCGAATTTTAAATACCTTACTAAAAAAAAATGAAAAAAATATTTTATATAATATCATTATCCATAGTGAGCATTGGCTGTTCTTATACAGGAAATGATACAATAATTAATGGCACAGAGCTTAATATAGTTTTATTAGAGGTTCCATCAGAACCAGATACCATTTCTGAAGATATGCGATATGCTAATTTTGAACTGGAGGTTCCAGAAATTACAGAGGAAATATATGATAATGCATCAATAAATGCATATATTAAGAGAACATATGAGGATGACACGCCAGAAAGATGGAGTCAACTTCCGCAAGTATTTCTAAATTCTAATTCCAGTACATCAGCATATCTAAGTTTCGGTGAAGGTTTTATTAGAATCTCTTTTCAATCTGAAGAATCAGTCGAAGAACTCTATGATCTGTTTGCAGGAAGGACTTTAAAGCTTGTTATAGTTAATTGATATTGTGAATCTCTGCATATGTTTTATATGGAGGGATAACTGGAGAAATAATTTCAAAAAATTTACACTTATTTGAAATTAATAATTCTACATCTTTTTCATTATCAATTATTATAAAGTCTCCTTCATTTATTTCTTTATTATCAATTTTTAAGTTTCCTGATATTAGGAATAAAGAATGGTATGAATCTTTCTCAATTTTATGTATATATCTTTTATCAGTAATATTATATTGAAATATTTGAATACCGTAAGATTCTAGGCCAATTTGGTTTTCTTTATTTGAGATTATCTTGACTTCTACTCCATTAGTCTTTTCCTTAGTAAAAAACTCAGATTTAAAGTCGCTATAACTGGGATCTACATAAAGTGATTCAATAATGTTTGGATCAAACCAAATTTGAAAAATTTCAGAGCCTTCTTTTAATTTCTCTGAGTGTGAAATACCTTTACCAGCTTTTATAACTTGCACATCACCTTTTTTTAATGAAATCCATTTATCAAGAAGCGTGTCATAATGCTCAATTTCACCTTTTAAGACAAAGCTACATATCTCAAAGCCTCTATGAGGATGAAGACCAATAANACTATCTTCAATTGGAGCCCATGCATGAGCCCAATAGAATAGATTTGAATAGGGCTTTAACTTTCCTCCGTCTTGAGGAAAACCAATAGGTTTTTTTTCAAGGATTTCTCCATTATTAAAATTCCCATTTGCTTGAGTATCCTTTTTAAATATATTTATTGACATCTATAAATTTTTATAATTATTCTTTTTTTACTGGAAAATTAACTGCTTGACTTTCCCAATAAATTACTTTTTCTCCATCAATATGAAATTTTATATACCTTTTTGTAGTTTTTATTCTATGTTGGGTCTGACCTTCATTTGCTATTAGATTATAAACAGAGTCACTTGTAGAAACTGTAGAAATCTGAGGAGAAAAAAAATTAAGTGTTTCCCTAAAAACTCCAAAATCATAATAATACTCATCATATTCTTTTCCTTCAATTAAACTTGTTGGTGTTCCAAATCTTTCGAGAACAAGATCTTTAGAGTTTAACATTGACATTGCATCATTATGATTATAGAGGATATTTGAACATGAAAAAATAAAAGTTAATAAGAATATGTATTTAATAAATCTCATAATTAAATTTAACTGATATTATTTAAGACTTTCAGAAACTCTTCGTTTACTCTAAAGTAATATCCATTTTCTTCATGAACACTGTCATCAGGAATTCCATTAATTGTATGATATTCTCTAATATGTGAAACAAAAGACTCTAGATCGGGAATATCATAGTCTTTCCCATATATGTCTTGAATTTTAACCATAAAAAGTTGGAGATGCAGCTGCAGCCTCAGATGCCTGAGTAAGCCTCATTAATTTTAAACCATACATTATGAGATCATAGTTTGAACTATCAAGATCAATTTTATTAATCTCAATTGTCTCCTTTCCAAAATTTTTCTTGGAATAATTTATTTTAAAAATTGGTTTTGGTCCTAATTCATTAAATGTATATTCTCTTTCCACTCTCCACATCCCCCCCTTATTAACTTGGCTTAAAGAATATATTTTCTTAGAACTATTAATATTTACCTGATAACCCGTAGGAATCGAATAAGTAATTGAACCAATTGTTTGCCCACCTTGAAATATATCTAAAGTAGATTTCCAAAAACTTTTCTTTTTTAACTCATAAGTCTTTCCATTAAAAAAGAAGCTAATTTCAGAAGAATACCATTTTGGTCTTTTAGCTCTAATTATAACTTCATTATTCTCTAAAATTTGCCAGTCTTTTAGATTTTTTTCAATGTTTACTTTTATCATCAGTTAATTTTTCAAATTAACAAAAATTTAGTGATCATCTTTGATTTTTATATAACTAGATGCTTTTTGTTTAAATCTATTAAATCTTGGGATAGAAACATTCTGTACATATGGATTGTAAGGATTTTTCTTCTCATAGTCTTGATGATATTCCTCTGCATAATAAAAATTATCAATTTTTTTTACCTCTGTTATGATTTCTTTACCAAATATTGAGCTAGTCGAAAGGAAACTTATATAATTATTAATCTTATTTTTTTCATCTTGATTATTATAAAAAGCAATTGATCGATACTGAGTACCGTAATCAGGTCCTTGTCTATTGGGAGTTGTAGGGTTATGTGAATCAAAGAAAACTTTTAAAAGGGTATCGAAAGAAACTTTATTGCTATCATATATAATTTCAATAGCCTCCGCATGGCCAGTTTTACCAGACATAACTTGATAATAGTTAGGATTAATAGTAGTTCCACCTGCATATCCAGAGTAAACTTCTTCTACACCATCCAGACTCTCATATATAGTTTCAACACACCAGAAACAACCGGATGCAAAGTATGCTTTGCTCATATTTTCAAACTTTTGATTATCTACAGAATAAACTGGATTAATATTATCAACTGGTTTAGAAGCACTGATATCACATGATAAACAAAATACTAATAGAGTTAAAAGAAGTTTTTTCATGAAAGTTATTTTAGCAAATATAAGCTTAAGCAAATTGTTAGGTTAATCAGGAAAGTTAATATTAATTTAAAAATTTACTTATTTTATCAATGTCTTCTTTAAATGTTAGGTCAGGGACATGCTCGCATAAAGGAAAAACAATCATTGATTTTTCATTATCGTCTATCATATTTTGTAAAGCAGATGCAATCTCTTTTTCTCCTCTTTTTTGACTGATTGGACAGTCTTTTAGATATTCATAAATCATTTCTCCCTTAAAGGAAAATATATTCATGCTAACAAATTTCTTGGAATAGCTTTTTATAATTTCCATATCTGGTTTCTCAATGATACTCTCTAAAAATTTTCCTTTAATTTTAAGAATAGAGAATGATGCTAGTCTTTTCTCAGAAAATTTCAGACAATCAAAATTATATGCAATCATTGAGTTATAATTATCCTCCTCCAATAATAGTTTAATTGCGTGTGAAGAATATAAATTATCAGAGTTACATACTATAAATCTTTTATCCATCAGTTCCTTGTACTGATTCATTAGTTGATAAATAGCATCAGCTGTTCCCATTGGTTTTAATTTTCCATAAAAGTCTTGAAAACCAAACTTTATTTGAATTGATAATTTAATCTCTAGTTTTTTTAGATATTTCTGGAATTCATATGAATTATCAGATAAAATAATGTAGAAGTTCTTTACACCTGCGCTTATACAATTCTTAATTATGTAGAAAATAATTGGCTCATTTCCTTCACCTGCTTGAATAAAACCTTTTACTCTAACATTAGACTGATTGACTAAATTTTGAGATATTTCTTTTGGCACTGATGAGTCCTTCATCCTTGATGAAACACCTGCAGCCATTATAATCATAGGAATTTTATTCATAATAAATAGTTGGACCTCTACCTTTTCTAGCAATAAATGCATCTTTAACTCCCATACTTTTTAGTTCAGATACTATTTTATTTGATGTATTTGAGTTCGTTGAAAGAGAAACTATTGAACCTCCTCCTCCAGATCCAACAATTTTAGAACCAACTGCTCCATTTTTAAAAGATACATCAATCATTTTGTCTATTTCAGGTGTTGTAATTTTCAAATCTTCCTTAAGATAATTATGGTGAGAATTCATTAACTCCGAAATCTTATTAATGTTAAGATTAGAATTTAGAAATTCCTTTTTTGCATCCATTGTAATTTTATAATTTCCAACTGCAGCTTTGAAATAAGGTTTTAAATAATCTTCTAGAAAGTCCAAATGTGAAAAAATATTGATGTTTTCTTCATTGTATAAATTGAAGTCAGTCACTCTATCTTTAACAGTGTCAATTGACTTTAGAGCATTCTCTTTTAATTTCCTTAATAAACCTTGAGTATCTTTTGGTTTGTTTGAAACTCCAATTATCATATCACATAGATTATGGTCGAAAGATTCTATCTTATTTGATATAGTATCTAAGAAAATTGTTTTACCACTAGCAATTGTGTATTGATCCATTTTACCACCTGAACCATTCATTTCTAGAACCTCAATTTCATATGACAAATCTGCAAGAATTTTAGGAGATATATTTTTATCTGAAAATGTAGATAAAAGGAAGTTTACCCATGCTACAATTAAAGCAGATGAACTTGATAGACCTGAATTTATTGGTATTTCACTTTTTATTTCTATGTCATAACCTTCATTAGGAATACAATCATATTTTTTTAAAACTCTTAGGGCTATTCTCAAAAAATCCTTTTCATCAGAGCTAATATTTTGATTAAGACCAATGCTGTCATGTATATCTAGATCTTTTTTGAAGATTTTAAACTCTTCAGTATTGTTTTTTATTGCTTTGATAGTTATTTCTTTATCTATTGTGGTAGCAATTATAGGAAGTCCAAGGTAATCCTGATGATCTCCAAATAGACAGACTCTTCCAGGTGCCTTTGAGATTATTTTATTATACATTAAGGAATTATATCAAAAGTGTTAGTATTCACCCAATTTCCTCTTGTAAAATCTGGGAAATCCTGTGGTTGACCATCATTATTAACAGAGTTAGAAGTTAATTCTATCAATGAACTCCACGCACATCCCTCATAAACATTCTGATCAAGAGGTTCACCTTTCCTCAAACATTCAATTATTCTATATACCATCATTCCATCCATTCCTCCATGACCCGAGTCTTGAGTAATTTTATGAAGCCTTTTATACATTGGATGATCATATTTTTCATAAAGAGCATCAATACCTTCACCAATAATCCATTCTTCTGCATCTTTAGTATATCCTTCAAATCCATTATCAAAAGCAGCTCTAGTTGGACCTCCAGCTAAAATTCCTTTTGTTCCCTGAATTAAGTTTAATCTAGTGTAAGGTCTTGGACTAGTCTCATCCCATTGAACCATGATCGTTCTTCCTAAGTAAGTTTTGATAACAGTTGTATTGATATCACCATTTTGATAGTTTAATTTATTCCATTTATGATTTTCTTTAAAGTTTTCTCTTGCAAATTTTTCTCTACCTAAAGCTGGAGATGAGAATGATATTAATGTTTTAAAAGTATCTTCAGTTCTAAGGAGATTCATATACTGTGAAACGGGACCTAAACCATGGGTTGGATATAGATTTCCTTTTTTCTTTTCATATTGTAATGTTCTCCAAGAACCTGTTCCAATTTCTTCCTCGTACATTTGCCATCTTAAGTCATGTATATATGCTGCTTCTCCATGGTATAATTCACCTAATAATCCTTTTCTACATAAATTTAAAAACATCAACTCTTCCCTACCATAATTAACATTCTCCATCATCATACAATGTTTTTGAAATTTTTCAGATGTATTTACAATCTCCCAAAGTTCTTTAATCGTGTTAGCCAATGGGACCTCAACAAATGCATGCTTATTATTCTTCATAGTCTCAATAGCCATTATTCCATGTGTATTCCAATCAGTCGATATTACTACTATATCTGCATCAGTTTCTTTTAACATTAATCTCCATTTATCTTTATTACCATAGTAAGTTTTAGGATTAGCATGGGACTTCGATGTTTTTAGATTATCAATTATAGATAGACTCTTAGATATATTAGTTTCATGAAGATCACTTATTGCTACTATTTGAGTATTTGGAAAGGAACCAAATCTCTTAATATGTCCTTGCCCTCTGTAGCCAACACCAATTAAGGCTATTTTAATTTTATCAAGTTTTGGTGCTGCAAAGTCTCCCATATATTTTTGATCTGGAGATCTTAGTTTATTGGAGAACAAATTTGAAGAAGATGCAAATGCTGCTGAAAGTGATGTTGTTTTAATAAATTTCCTTCTATCAAAGTTTTTCATAGATGATAATTTGACTATTAATTTACATGATTTTTTTATCTTTAGATGAATAAATTNTGTGTATATAAATTATGATACCTGATAATAAGCATAAAGAGATTCCTGGAAATCCATCAACAGCCAAAAGCAGTATACAAAAGTTAAGAAGTTCTGCGACTAGTGATACTTTGAAAGTTTTAACGATTGATCAGTGGAACTTTTGGATAGAGAATGGTTATGTAGTTATTAAGAACGCCGTTTCAAGGGAACAAGCAATGAAAACTGCAGAATTTGTTTGGGAATTTGATGATAAAGATCCTAATGACCCTTCAACATGGTACACTGAAGCTAGAGCTGAAATGGAAATGAAGGAATTAGCTGGAACTGGAATGGTTGAGGTATATAATAATCAATTTTTATGGGATAATAGACAAACTAAGAGAGTTTACGACTCTTTTGTAGATATATGGGGAACAGAAAAGCTTTGGACCACAATTGATAGAGCAAATTTAAATTTTCCTATTAGGCCTGGTTTTGAGTACAAGGGTTTTATTCACTGGGACTATGATCCTGATACAAAACCTCAAAATGTTCAAGGAGTTTTAGCTTTAGCTGATCAGACTGACCAGGAAATGGGTGGCTTTCAATGCATNCCTTGGCTCTATAAAAATTATGATACCTGGAAATTATCTCAGCCTGAGGGNAGAAATAAGTTCCAACCTGATATTTCTGGTNTAGAAGANAAAATAGTTAAGGTTTCACTAGANGCAGGAGATCTTCTAATTTTTAACAGTACTCTACCACATGGAATTAGACCCAATAATTCAAAAGATAAAGTAAGAATTGCTCAATATATATCAATGATGCCAGCNCAGGAAGATGATATTGATTTAGTAAATTGGAGAATTAATTCTTGGAAAAACAGAATAGCTCCTGAAGGCTATGCTTTTCCAGGAGATCCAAGAAATTGGGAACAAGAAAAGTACCAGACAGCCAATCTTTCAAAACTTGGTGAAAAAATATTAGGTCTAGAAAAGTGGTAGACTCAATCGATAATTAATAATGAATTTACATTTAGAAGGAAAGAAAGTCTTCATATCAGGTTCTACAAAAGGAATTGGTTTTGAAACAGCAAGACTATTCCTAGAAGAGGGCGCCAAAGTAATAATAAATGGAAGGACCAAAAAAAGTGTTGAAACTGCATTAAATTCCCTTAATAGTGATAATGTATCCGGATTAGTTGCAGACTTTATAGATCACTCTGAAGTTAAAAATTTAATTGACCAAATACCAAATGATATTGATATACTAGTAAATAATGTTGGTATTTTTAGAGGTAAAGAATTCAAAGATGAAACTGTTGAAGATTGGAATGATCATTTCAAAGTAAATCTAATGAGTGGTGTTCAACTGTCAAAACATTTTTTACCAGAAATGATTAAAAGAGATTGGGGCAGAATAATTTTTATTTCTTCAGAATGNGCTACTCTTGTTCCAAGTGATCTTCTAAGCTATAGTGTTTCTAAAGCATCAATTAATGTTTTTTCAAGTGGTCTAGCNAAACTTACAAAAGGAACTAATGTTACAGTAAATACAATTGTTCCAGGTTCAACTCTATCTGAGGGTTCAAAAAAATTCCTTNAAGAGACAGCATTAAGAGAGAATAAAACAAAAGATGANGTTGAAGAAAATTTTTTTAATGATGTAAGAGATTCCTCTTTAATTTCAAGATTTCTAACTGTTGCAGAAGTCGCTAATACAATTTTGTACTATTCAAGTCCTCTAGCATCTGGAACAAATGGTGCATCTATTAGAGTAGACGGAGGTAGTATGGGATCTATTTTATAAAAAACCCACTTAAAAAGTGGGTTTTTATTTGGTTTAATATTGATCTTTATTGCATCTCAGCGTCCCATTGATGAATTCTAAAGATTTTACCATCTCTAATAAATATTCTATCAATAAGCCTAACATTTTCTTGAGTTCCATCTTTTAAAAATCGATTTTCTGAAAATGCTACAGTTACACGAGAATAATCAGATCCTTCAGTTTTTAATGGTACAGAATTCCATACTGTTCTAGTGATAGAATCATAAGGTGAGTGAAGTTGATTTACAACATCATGAACAGCATCACGACTGAGAACCAACATTTCTCCACCCTGAGAGGGCCAATACCTTACAGTATCAGTCATCATCTCATACATAAAATCAGTATTTTTTTCAGCATAAGCCAATACAAGGTCAACAGCTAATTGGCTGTCTTCATCTGAACCTAAGAGATATTTATCCCCATCGCTATTTGCTACACCAGCTGATTTCTCAACAACTGTTGGTTCACATCCAATAAATAATATTATAGTGAATAATAATATATATTTTTTCATAATTATAATTTTACAGTTAAATTACTCTGAGCCAGCAGCTTCTGCTGCATTAGCTTCAGCCCAAATATCTTTTCCATCNACATGGATATTGTGAAAGACGATCTTNCCATCTTCACCCCATCCCCAATTTAAATGAATAAATTGTGAGACTTCGTTTCCAGTAAACCTTCCAGTAGCAGACCAAGTGCCCCAATAATGAGTCCATGTACCAAAATCCTCATAATAATTTGTATGAAGTCCACCCCATCCAGCTTCATCTCCAGGTAATGACATTTTTATATTATCAAATAAAGCATGGTGCTCTGCATCTGTTGCAAAAAATGATTCAGCGTTAACCTCAAACCCAGGNATTGAGTTATTACCNNCAAGATCCATTGAGACTATTGANTGATCATAATCAGCATCATATGAATCTGTTCCGTATGACAGATAATTTCTTAGCATTTTTTCAATTGCCATTGTTTTGTCATCATCAGATTTAACTACTGCTATTGAATCAGTAGGCTGTTGACATGCAACAAATAAAATCGTTGCAAATAATAAAATAAATTTTTTCATGTTTTAAATTTTAAATTGATTTATAACTGAATATAAAAAAACCTCTTCATTTTTCAATGAAAAGGTTTATTTATTTAGGAAATTTAGATTATTCCTGATCAGGTGCAACAGCCATAACTAGACCAGTTGCATCTCCAAAATCACCTCCATTAATAATCTTACCATCTTCATTAAATGTCATATAGTGATACCAAAGTCCTCTAAAGCTTTTACCAGAAGCAGTATTAGTTCCTGACCAATGGCCATACATTCTNACGCTTCCATTAGGCTCTCCAGTATCAGGATCAGCACCTGGTAGATAGTTTTGNGCTTCCCAAGCTATATCTTCCATAGCATCTTGCCATCCTTTTAAATAGTTAAGAGTTTCCTCTCTATTCATTATTGGACCACCATAGAATGCACTTTGATACTCTACTTCATCAGCAAAGAAATCTGATATAGCATCAAAATCTTCAGTTACAAATACTTCAAACCACTCTTTTGCAATTTCAAGATTTTTTTCATATTCAGGATTTTGGACATTAGAACAAGATATAAATAGACCTAATGTTAGTAATAATAGTATTTTTTTCATGATTAATTTATTATTGATTTGTATAAAACTATGAATTTTTAATTAATGAAAATGAAATAATCAATATTTTATGGATTTAATCTATTGTGATCTTGGGCCCATCTCTTAACTTTTTGAACTAAACCAGGCGAAGCACCCGATAACTTGGCTGCTCTTCTAATACTCTCTCCTCTCTTTAAATGCCTAAGAATATTTATATTTTTGGGTTTTTCAAAAAACTCTTCAATGGATTCAAGCTGTCTACCACCAACACCTTTATATCTTCCTAGTTCCTTAGCTTGTTGAATTCCATATCTATGGGATTCTTTACGATTTTTATATTCCATGTTAGCCAATGATCTGAATATATTTAAGAATAAAATTGTATCCTGTTTAACTCTTCCATATTCATCCATTGTCTCGAGTCTCTCTAACTGTGATACAAGGCAAACATTATTATTTATGAGAAAATCAATTGTATTTAAAACATTAATTTGATTTCGTCCCAACATAGAAATATTTTTAACTATCAATTTGGATATTTTCTTTTGACTAATTAAAGCTAATATCAGAGAACCTTTCTCTCTTTTATCAAATGGAATCACACTAGAGCATAAATCAACATAGGTGTTTTCTTTATTTGTAAACGTTTTGACATCAGAATCATTGGTTGTTTGATAATATGTAATAACCATGTGATAAAAATATA
>JGI24820J26691_1000345_pt1 | contig 13613 bp, 13 predicted proteins | sample METZYME_5_50m_FD_26691 | JGI IMG/M metagenome (IMG submission 26691) | reverse complement strand
TAAGACATTAGAATCTGTAAAAAATGATTTGAATTGACTGAGTTCATTTAATTTAATTCCTAGCCTATTCATTCCAGTATTAAGCTTGATCCAAAAAATTAAATTATTTTGATATTGCTTTGCTAATGGCAATTGAGAAATTGAATGAACTACTGTCCAGATATCATTTTGCATTATTACGTCATAAGCATCAGATGAATAAACGCCCTGCATTGCTAAAATGGGCTTAGAAGAGTTTTCTCTGATTACTAAAGCTTCCTCTAACCTTACTATTCCAAAACCATCTACAACATCTTTAATTGCATTAGTTGCTATCTTGAGATCATGTCCATATGCATTACTTTTTATAACGCCCATAAAATTAGAGTGCTCGGGTAATTTTTTTTTGATTTCCTGAATATTATTTCTTACAAGCTCAAAGTCAATTATGAGCTCAGAATTTGGTTCAATCATTTTATAGAGTCGTAATAACTGTCAACAGCAAAGTCTTCAAATCTTGTATATTCTTTGAGGAAAGTAAGATTAACTTTTCCGATAGGTCCATTTCTTTGCTTGCCAATAATTATCTCAGCCTTATTACCCTCTTCAGAGTCCTCATTATAAACCTCATCTCGATAAATAAATAAAATTACATCAGCATCTTGCTCGATTGCTCCTGAATCTCTCAGGTCAGCCATAATTGGTCTTTTATTTGGCCTTTGCTCAACTGCACGATTTAATTGTGATAGTGCAACCACAGGCACTTTCAATTCCTTAGCTAACATCTTAAGAGATCTAGAGATCTCAGAAATTTGATTCACTCTGTTTTCTTGAGATGCAGGTAACTGCATTAGTTGCAAGTAATCAACAACTATTAATGATAGTCCGTTTGGCTCCTGCCTATTAATTCTTCTAGCCCTAGCTCTAAGCTCCATTGGCGATAGCAAAGAGCTGTCATCAATATATAATGGGAGGTCTTTGAGTTTTGAAGACGAATCCATAAATTTCTTTAGCTCATCCTGGTTCATGGAAGCAGACCTAACTTTTTGCTGATCAATTTTTGCATTACTGGCAAGTAACCTAGTGGTTAAGGACTCAGCTGGCATCTCAAGACTAAAAATCAATACACCGCCTGAAACATCTTTGTTGATTAAGAAATTTTCAGCGATATTCATACTCAGCGCTGTTTTGCCCATACTAGGTCTTGCTGCAATAATTATTAGATCTCCATCTTGCAGACCCTGAAGTCTAGTATCTAAATCTTTATATCCCGTTGAAGAGCCTAATAAAGAGGAACCACTCTTGGCGATTTCATTCATGCGTTCTATTGATTGAGGGATTAATTCATCCAATTTTTGAACATCTGTAGATTTTCTGCTTGCCTCATCATTAAGAGAAAAGATTTTTGTTTCAGCCTCATCAAGTAATTCTTCTGCATCCTTGCCTTGAGGGTTGATTATAAGTTCAGAAATTTCAGAGTTAATTTTCATTAATCTCCTAGAAATTGATTTTTGCCTGATCATCCCTGCATATGCCTCTAAATTTGCAGCTGATGGAGTCGAAGAAGCAAGATCTATTAGGTAATTTTTACCGCCTGCTCTTGTAAGTAGATTTTTGCTATCAAGTCTATCTGATACCGTAAGAGGATCTAAGGGCTTATTGGAATTGACAAGCTCGCCCATTGATTGAAAGATATTTTGATGATCCTGACTTTCAAAATCTGAAAATTCAATAATTTCGCTTACAGCATCATAGCGCTCGGTCTCAAGCATTAATCCACCAAGAATGGCTCTTTCGAGATCCCTTACTTGTTCGCTATTTTCTGTTGGGTTATTGGACATAAATATGATTTTTACATCATATTATTAAGATAACAACTACTCAGGTTGAACTGAAACCTCAACAACACATGAAACCTCAGGATGAAACAAAAGAGTTATTGAATAATCTCCGAGCTCTTTTAATGGTCCATCGGGCAATTGAACAACACTTTTGTCTACTGTATGTTCAATTTCACTAAAAGCTTCTGAAATTTCTCTTGTTCCAACAGAGCCATATAGTGCTCCTTCATCAGTTACAGGAACTTTAATTTCTACTTTTAAACCTGAGACTGCGTCAGCCTTACCTTGAGCATTAGCCATCTCATCTGCTGAGGCTGCAGCAAGCTCAGATTTCTTACTTTCAACATACTTAAGGTTTTCGTCAGATGCGAACATAGCTTTCTTTTTAGGGATTAAAAAATTTCTAGCATATCCTGAGCTCACCTCAACCACATCTCCAATTTCACCTAATTTTTGGATTTTATCTGTAAGTATAATTTTCATAATTTATCTGTGAGAGTCTGTATAAGGAAGTAAAGCTAAAAAACGAGCAATTTTAATTGCTTTTGTAAGTTTTCTTTGCTCAGAAGCACTTATATTAGATACCCTAGCAGGAATAATTTTTCCTGTCTCAGTTAAGTATTTTTTTAATAGATCTATATTTTTGTAATTAAAGTTCCTATTATTTGATTCTGTCATTACTCACCATCCTTAGATTTATCAGAAGAAGTTTTTTCATCAACTACTTTGTCTGTTTTTTCATCTGAATTAGATTTTAGTTTTTCTTGATTCTCCTCTTCAACTTGGTTGGACTTTTTTGCCTCTTTTGATTCAACAAGCAACAATGAGTCCTCAAGAGAAGGATTATCAACTTTCAATAAGAGGTGACGAATTACTGAGGTATCGTATTTTAATTTAGACTCAAGCTCTAAAGCTGCATCAGATGGACCTTCAATCTGTAAAATAGCATAATGCCCTTTATTATGATTGTGGATGCTATATGCAAGCTGTCTGCGGCCAATATTTTCAAGCTTATTTATCTTAAAATTTATATCGGTTAAGACCTTTTCAAACTTTGTTTGAAATGTATCAAATTTGGTTGATAAATCAGGATTAAGTATCAGGGTTAGTTCGTAATTATTCATGTTTTCCTTATGAGTAAAAAAGATTTTTTGATTATCAAAAAACCAAGGAGCGAAAATTCTATGCTAAATGCATCCAGCAATCAATAGTTATTTCTTAAGAAGCCGAAAGCTCTATCAAAAAATGTTTTGTTGTTCTCTAAAGTATAGCCTTGTTTAATTTGATCAAAACCAAATCCTACTAAACCTAAGGCAGTTGAATAAATTGGATTTTTAAGAACAGATTCCATTCCGTTAAATTTCTCTGGAATTCCTAATCTTACGCTTGTTTGAAAAATAGACTCAGCGAGTGCAACTGCTCCCTCCATTTTTGAAGTCCCTCCAGTGAGGACTATGCCAGCAGGTATTTTACTTTCAAAGCCATTACGTTTAAGTTCTGCTTTCACTAAATCAAATAGCTCAACATACCTAGGTTCAATAATCTCTGCCAAAGATCTTCTTGATAAGTCCTCAGGTGGCCTTCCACCAACCCTCATTACCTCCAGAGTTTCTCCATCCTGAGTCAATTCAGCTGCTGCGCAACCATATTTCTGTTTTATATCTTCTGCCTGAGCGGTAGGTGTTCGCAAGGCTACAGCAATATCGCTAGTAACTTGGTCTCCAGCTATAGGGATTACTCCAGTAAATGATATTGAGCCTGAATTAAATACAGCTATATCTGTTGTTCCGCCACCGATATCAACCAAGCAAACACCGAGCTCTTTTTCATCCTCTGAAAGAACTGAATATGAGCTAGCAAGCTGTTCTAAAACAAAACCGTCAACACCAATTCCACATCGCTTAACACATTTTTCTATATTCTGAATGGCATTATTTGCACAAGTCACTAAATGCACATGGGATTCTAATCTCACCCCAGACATTCCAAGTGGCTCCCTTATGGAATCTTGATTATCAATGACAAACTCTTGCGGTAAAACATGAAGAACTCTTTGATCAGAAGGAATTGCTACTGCTTGAGCAGCTTCAATAACCCTATCTATATCGCCGGCCTCAACTTCTTTATCTTTAATTCCAACTATCCCATGCGAATTTAAACTTCGAATATGATTACCTGCTATTCCAACATATATGTTCTTAATTTTTCCATCAAATGAAGCTTGAGCTTGGTCTATAGATTTTTGAATTGCGTCTGTGGTGGCATCAATGTTAACCACAACACCTTTTTTTAATCCACTAGACGGATAAGACCCCATCGAAACAACCTCAATGGCATGTTGATCGACATACTTACCAATAATGCATACAACCTTTGAAGTTCCAATATCTAATCCAACAACATAGTCAGGATCTTTAATTCCATTATTTGCCATAATTTAAAGCAGCTCCATCCTTGTATCTTAAATCAATAATACTAGGAGTTAAGTTTTTTTCGAAAATATATTTTAATGTTAATGAGAGTTTTTTAGAAACGTTATCAGTGAGTTCGGAGCCCAGATTAATACGAATATTATTTTTAGTATAAAAAAACCACCCTTCTGCTTTTGTATAAGAAACTGAAAAAATTGTTAAGTCATAAACTGTTACTAATGAGAAAAGCTCATTTTCAAATTGTAACCATTTATCAACTAATTCCATTGGAATGTCTAAGTGAAGTAAATCAGGATATTCGCCCGAATACAAAAATCTTGTTAATTTTGAATCTAAATAAAACTTTTTTTGCCAGATATATTTTGGTTCTTTGCTAGCAATAAATATTTCTGTTGGCTGAAATAAACTTTTTTTTATTAAAAAAGACTCTATCCAATTTTGATTATTTAAGATTGCAAATAAGTTTTTTTCAGAAAAATCATCTGATAAAGCCAAGACTAGATTTTGCTCTTGAGCTAAAGTGAGAGGTTTTTCAAAAAAAATTTTTATCTTTTCATTGGTCGTATTTGAGCAGCTATAAAAAATGGATATAAAAATAAAATAAAATAGCATCCTTTTATTTAGCATTTACAATCTCTCTAACTAAGTCATTATATGATAGACCAACTGATTCAGCAGATTTTGGGAATAAGCTATGTGATGTCATCCCAGGGACTGTATTCACCTCTAACACATAGAAATCATTTCTATCGTCCTGCAAAAGATCAACTCTTAACCAACCACTACAACCCATTATTTCATTAACCTTCATACATATTTCCTCAAGCTCTTTTTCCTTCTCTTTTGACAGCATCAATCTAGAAAGCTGCGTGTCCTCATTTACATATTTTGCATTGAAATTGTAGAAAGATTCAGAGGTAACTATTTCTATAGCAGGCAGACATCTTCCATTCAAAATTGGAACTGTCAATTCTTTGAAATCAATACTTTCCTCAAAAATGAAAGCCCTGTTTGGATCTAAGCAACTAGTAATAGCGCTATTCAAATCTTCATTATTGGAAACTTTGAAAACATCTAAACTCGATCCATCTTCTACAGGTTTTAAAAAAAGATCATTAAATGGTCTTAGTTGATTAAAAAAGGGGTCATCGATATCATTCGCTGCTTCAAAAAGTGATTGGACAGTAATCCAGTTTGGTGTTGGAATATTATTTTCTCTCATGAGCTTTTTGCAAATATTCTTATTCCAAGTATTTTTACATGCCTTATAATCACTGCCAGAATACGGGATGCCCTTTTCTTCGAGGAATTTCTGTAGTTCGCCTGATTCACCATCTTCACCATGAAGAGCTATAAATATGTAATCTTCTGGTGTAAATTCTGTAATTAAAAAATTAGCTGGATAGTCAACAAGTTGAGTATCATATCCTAACTCTTTTAATGATTGGAATATATATTTGCCACTTTCAAGTGAAACTTCTCGCTCAGAGGACTCTCCTCCATATAAAACAGTAATTTTTTTTATTTCCACTTTTTTTTAATCTCAATATTTAACTTCGAGATAGTTCCTGCACCTTGAGTTATTAAAACTGAAAATTTGTGATGGTTTTCTTTTAACCAATTGATTGGATCTTTGTTTCCAATATAGTGAGCATTTTTATGATTTTTTTTGATTTGTGAAATAAGTTTTTTAGATGAAATTCCTTTGATGGGTTTTTCGCTTGCTGGATATATATCCAATAGAAGAAGGTAATCTACCCTAGAAAGAACTTTTGCAAAATTATCGAAGAGTTGCTGTGTTCTTGTAAATCTATGGGGCTCAAAAATCATACAAATCTTTAATCTTGGAAATTTTTCTCTTGCTGCCTGAATAGTTGCAAATATTTCAGCAGGATGATGACCATAATCGTCAATCAATACATGAGCCTGCTCAGAAAAATAGAGTTTAGAAACTTCAAACCTTCTTCCAACTCCCTTAAATTCGTCCAAGCCCCTAGAAATATTTTTGATTGAAATATTTTCTTCAATAGCAACACAAATAGCAGCAGCAACATTGTAAAGATTATGTTTACCACTTAAATTTGTAGAAAAGTTATGACATTTTTTATTTAGATTGTCAGTTAATTTAAACTTTTGAGACCCATTTTGAAGGCTTACATCACTAATTTGAAATCTACCTTTTCCGCTGAAGCCAAAGGTGATCTGCTTTCTATGAATATTTCTTGAAATTTTATAAATATTTTTATCGTCTATGTTAAGAATAATATGACCATAAAAAGGTAGATTCTCTGCAAAACTTACAAAAGACTGATTTAGTTTGTCCTGATTATTTTCATAAAAATATAGATGATCATTGTCAATATTAGTTATTACAGCGACATCAGGTTGTAAATGCATAAATGATCCATCGCTTTCATCTGCCTCTACAATAATATAATTTCCGTCTCCAAGGTTTGAACTTCTACCAACACTCAACACTTGACCTCCAACAACATAAGTGGGGCTTAAATTTGCTGCATTAAAAATACTTGCAATAATGCTTGTTGTAGAAGTCTTTCCATGACTTCCAGCTATTGCAATACTGCGATATGGTCTCATGAGAGTTCCAAGCATTTCTGCTCTGGGAATAATTGTTAATCCACATTTTTTAGAATATAAAAGCTCAGTATTTTTCTTTGATATTGCAGATGAGGCAACAACTAAATCTGCATTTTTAACGAGTTTAGGTTCATGACCAATTTGAACCTTGACGCCAATTTTTTTTAATTCCTTTAATTCGTCTGAAATAACAAGATCGGAGCCTGTGATTTTAAAACCCCTTTTTTGGAGGATAGTAGCAATACCAATCATTCCTGAACCACCAATACCAATCATGTGAATTTTTTTAAACTTTTGAAATCCTAGCTGAGACATGCGTTTTTAAAATTTTATGATTGAACTTACCATTCTTCTGGCTGCTTGGAAATGATCTATATTGCTATCTTTATCTGCCCATTCTAAGTACTGCTTAGTCTCAATAACATTTTTTATTTTTTTAGAGAGAGATTCAATTGATTCATACTCTTCATGCACTANGCCCATACCTAATGCTTTAATCTGACTTGCATTAAAAAATTGGTGATTATCAATGGCTGATGGCAATGGAATCATGACTAATCCTCTTTTCAAACTAATTGCTTCTGATAAGGAGAGTGCTCCAGCTCTTGAAACAACAAAATCTGACCAAAGAATCAGATCTTGAGGCGAATCATAGAATTCCTTAACTTCAACTGAAATTTTAGCTGAATACAATTCCTTAATCCCTGAAGATTTTCCTTTTCCGCATTGATGTTTTATCTCTATCGGTATCTCCAGATCATTTAAAGCTATTGGAATATTTTTATTGATAAAATCAGAGCCCTGACTGCCGCCAGTTACATATATTCTTAAGGTATTTTTCTTGCTATTTGTAATAGAGTTTTTATTAAAATTCTTAATTGGGTTACCTACCAGCATTGTATTTCGAAAAACATGATGATTGATCGAGAATCCTAAAAAAAGTATTTCTGCAAATTTTTGCAATATCCTGTTTGAGGTTCCGATAATCGAATTTTGTTCATGCAAAAAAAGAGGTTTTCTACATATCCATGCTGCTAAGCCTACTGGTAAAGAGATATATCCTCCAAAGCAAACAATGTAATCAATACTATTTTTTTTTATGTAAAAAATACTTTTAAGGATTGAAACCACCAAACCAAATATAGAAGAAATCTTATGAAGAATATTCTTTCCTCTAAATCCTTTCATAGGAATAGTGAAAAGTTGAGTATCTTGAGGGATTACTCTATTTTCAATTCCAGTTTTAGTGCCAATCCAATAAGTCTCATGATCATTTTTAATACATTCCTGACCAAACTCCAATGCAGGAAAGACGTGACCTCCGGTTCCTGCTGCAGCAATTAAAAATTTCATTACTTTATATGTTTATTTTCAAAATTAATCCTTAATACAATGCCCATCAGAAACATAAATAAAATTAGGCTTGTTCCTCCNTAACTTATAAAAGGCAGAGTTAAACCCTTTGTCGGCAGAATTCCAAGGTTTACTCCAATGTTAAATATTACTTGAATTGCAATTAAAATGCCTGCTCCAAAAACTAGAAAACCTTGAAATAATTTACCGAGCTCTAATGCTTTAATAGATGTTTTGATGATGCCAAAAATTAATACAGCAAATAATAAAATTATTACCAAGCCTCCAATCAATCCAAATTCCTCTACAATTACCGCAAAAATAAAATCAGTATGCGGCTCAGGCAGATATAAATTTTTTTGAAGACTGTTTCCTAAGCCAATTCCGAACCACTCACCTCTTCCTATTCCTAGTAGTGCGTTTGATAATTGCCATCCAGGCCCATAAAAATGCTCAAAAGGTTCAGTGAATGAAATAAATCTTAAGTACCTGTATGGCTCTAGATAGATAGCTATGGCAGCCAAGGAGCCCATTAATGAGAGTAATAATGTAAATTGCAAAAATGAAATTCCTGCAAAAAAAAGTATTGCAATTACTAAAGATCCGATTACCAAAGTTGACCCTAGATCAGGTTGAGACAGAATTAATATTCCAAAAATTGCTAATACAAATAAAGGTCTAAAAAAACCTAATGAAGTATTAATTTCGCTTAATCTTCTTACACAATAACCTGAAATATAGATAACCAAGGCCAGCTTACTTACTTCAGAAGGTTGAACGTTAATTGGACCTATTCTAATCCATCGCAAACTTCCATTAACTTCTGTACCAACTCCTGGAATGAAAAGCGCGATAAGTAAAACAAATGAGCCAAGCAAAATAATCCAGTCCAATGTGAGTAGTAAATTTGAGGGAATACTTAATGCGATTATGGTTACAAAAATACCTATTATAAAAAAAATTACTTGCCTTGATGCGAAATGAAATGGAGTTCCGTAAATATCCTCTGATACATAAATACTCGACGATGCAACCATAATCAAACCTATAAACAATAAGCAAAAGTATGGAAAAATAATAAATATATTTTCTCGATCAATCATCAAGGCTCATTACTAATTGGGTAAAATGATTCCCACGCTCCTCGAAATTTATATAATCCTTCCCACTTGGATGGCCTGGGGAAAAAAGTATATTTGTTCGAAAATCATAATCTTTCTTTTTAATTGAATTCAATACTGAGGCAAGGTCTTGATTATGAAATAATGTTTTATTAGGGTGCAAAACTTTCTTATCTATCTCTTTTGCATGAGTGCCAAAAATATATACTTTTTTTGGACCTAAAATTTTTAAACTATCATACTGCTCTTTAACTGGATCTCCGCATAGAATTAATTCAAGCGGATGAGACACTTTATTCAAAGCAAATTCCAAGGCGTTAGTATTTGTTGCCTTGGAATCATTTATGAATACTAAATTTCCCATAGTCAATATATGCTCTAATCTGTGAGGCAAATCCAATAATTTAATATCCTTCACTTCATTTTCTTCCCTTCCAGTAATCATTGACCAAAGCTTTTTTGGGTCGGACTGTTTGGTTGATATTTTAGATTTTTTAATTTTATTTTTTATCTTCTTATACTCTGCGAAGCTTCCATGATAATCGATATGATCAGGAGAAATGTTGAGCAGTACTCCAAAATCTAAATTTATATCTTTAAGCTTCTCGAGTTGAAAACTAGAGAGCTCAATAATCGAATATGAGCATGAATTAATATTGTCTAATACTGGAGTACCGATATTCCCGATTAATTGAGAACCTGCTAATAACTGATGCAGATGATAACAGCATGTACTTTTTCCATTTGTGCCGGTAATTCCAATCTTGACAGAATTATCTTCTTTAAAAAAAATATCTAAATCAGTTGTATATGGAATGTTATTAAATTCTCCTCCTGAATAAATCTTCCTGATATTTATTCCTGGACTTAAATAGATCATTTTGTAACTATCTAATTTTTTACGGTCGGGTAATTTATTGATGATATTTGATCCTTTTAGATTTGCATCATAAATTTCATAGGCTTCTCCCAGTTTTTCTAAATATCTTTCAAATGACTGACCCGTTACTCCATAACCAAAAATAAGAGATTTCATTAGGTCTTATCTAAGCTTTAAAGTTGCAAGTGCAAATAAAACGAGCACGAAAGTTATAATCCAAAATCTAACAATAACCTTTGGTTCAGCCCAGCCTTTTAATTCAAAATGGTGATGAATTGGTGCCATTAAAAAAACTCTTTTGCCTCTTATTTTGTATGAAGCCACCTGAATGATGACACTTAGGGTTTCCAGGACAAAAACACCGGCCATAATTGCAAAAACTATCTCATGTCTAATTAGCACTGCTAAAGTACCTAAAATTCCACCAAGAGTAAGTGATCCAAGATCGCCCATAAAAATCTGTGCGGGATAAGTGTTATACCAAAGGAAGCCAATTCCTGCTCCAATAAAAGCCCCACAAAAAACAATGAGCTCTCCACTTAAAGGATTAAATGGTATAAACAAGTAATCCGAAATTAAAATATTTCCTGAGGCGTACGCAATCAGACCAAGGCCTCCAGCTATTAAAACTGATGGCAAAATTGCTAGGCCATCTAATCCGTCTGTCAAATTTACAGCATTTGAAGATCCAACAATTATAAAAATACTAATACAAAGAAAAATAACAGGCGAAACAGTAAAAATAAATTCTTTGTTAAAAGGCATAATATAAATTTGCTGATCTCCATACGGAGAAACTTTCAACATGAAAACCATTGCCATAGTTGCAAAAATTGATTGTAAAATTAACTTATATTTTCCACTCAAGCCTTTTGAATTTTTCTCTCTAATTTTTAGCCAGTCATCAAAAAAACCTAAAATGCCAAAAGAGATAGTTATAAATATCAGAATCCAAATATAAGGGTTGTTAAAATCTGACCATAATAAAGTTGAAATTATTAATGAAAAAATGATAATTAAACCCCCCATTGTTGGAGTCCCAGATTTTAAAAGATGTGATTCAGGACCATCTCCTCTTATAGATTGAGCAAACTGCATTCTTGTTAGAAATTTAATTAAAGCTGGGCCGAGAAGGATTGATAACATAAGAGCTGTCAAAGTCCCCCCAATGGTTCTAACAGTTAGATAACGGAGTACATCGAACCCAGGATCATATGACATCAACCAAGTACCAATTAATTCAATCATATTATTTCCATAAATTTAAAATTTCTTCCATTTTCATAGATCTGGATCCTTTTANTAAAATATTATCTCTTGTTTTTAGAATTTTTTTTAAGCAATCTACTAACTCTATTTTATTTGTAAAGAAAAAGCCTTTATTCCCAAATGCAGATGAAGTGTGACGAATTAAATCTCCATATCCAAGCAAGAAATCTACTCCATGTATTTTGGCATAATCACCCAATTCAAGATGTAGTTTTTTTCTATAGCGTCCTAGTTCCGCCATATCTCCAAGAATTGCAATCTTTCTTCCTTGAAATTGACATAAAACATTGATTGCTGCTTTCATAGAATCTGGATTAGCATTATAAGTATCATCAATAACATTTGACTGCTTTACCCATTTTTTTATACCTAAGCGCTGAGAATGATTTTGCAGATCTTTCAGATTATCTGAAAATCTCTCTACATTTAAGTTTGCCGAGTGAATTGCTGCAAAAGATGCCAAAATATTAAGAACATTATGGACTCCAATAAGCTTTGTTTTTATGCGAACTCTTTTTTTTAAATAATTAGATTCAATAAAGAAAGATAGGCCTTGTTTTGTCATTTTTATCTGAGTAGGAAAATATGATGCTGATGATTTTTCACCAAACGAATAAAATGCAATGTCTTTTCGCATGCTTTTCCAGTAATTGAGATATTTGCCATCTGGAACAATGGCTATTCCATCCTTCTTAATATTTTTAATCAGCTCTGACTTTACTCTTAATACTCCATTTACAGAGTTTAGACCCTCTAAATGTGAATGACCTATGTGAGTAATAATACCTATATTAGGCTTAATAATTTTAGATAAAAGATCTATGTCGCCGGATTTAGCTGCACCCATTTCAAAAATAGCTGTGCTTTTTTGTGAATCTAACTCTAAAGCACAAAGGGGAAGTCCAATTTCATTATTGAAGTTTTTAAAAGTCGAGTAACTATTACTTATACAATTATTTAGAATGTTCTTAGTTGTTGTTTTTCCGTTACTGCCAGTTACTCCAATTATATTTCCCCCATATCTTTCCATTGCAATCTTAGCGGCTTCAATAAGGCACTTCTCAGGACTTTTTACTTCAATAATTTTGGATGAGTTAGAAATTGGGCTAGAATTTTTCTTCTTTTTTACAATAGCAAGAGATGCTCCTTTTTTAATTGCATCTGATGCAAAAATACTTCCATCATGATTGGAACCGGTAAGGCCAAAAAAAACTGAATTTTTTTTTACTTTTCTTGAATCTATTTGGAAATTTTTAATTGGTAAAGATAACTCTCCATCAAGACTTAATGAATTTAAAAAATCTTTTGTATCATTAATTAATTTCATTATTTAAAATTTTTAGTACGCAATCCTTATCATTAAACGGAATTTTTTTTCCTTTTACCTCCATAGAGGTTTCATGGCCTTTACCTAATATTACCAATATATTTTTTTTATTTAAGTGNCTTAAAGCTAATTTTAAAGCATCTTGNCTATCCTCAATAATTTCNGCTCCACTATGATTATTTCCATCTAATGCATCTCTATAAATTGAAGAAAAAGATTCATAACGATTATTATCTGATGTAAAAATTACTTTGCTAGCAAACTCTTGAGCTACCTTCATCATCTTGGGCCTTTTAGATTTGTCCCTATCTCCGCCACAACCAAAAACAAGGATAATTTCATCATAAGATTTACTTAATTCAAATAAAATATTTTTAAAAGATTGATGATCATGGGCAAAATCAATCAAGATTTTTCCCTCTTTTAGTCTTAGTATTTCTCCTCTCCCCTGAGGAAGTTTTATTGAGCTTTTATTAATACAGTGAATATCATTTGAAGAGACACTATCTGATATTAAAGCTAAAGCAGAAATATAATTATCAATGTTAAATTGTAAAAATAATGAAACATTTATCTCTAAAACTAAATTTGGGAAATTTAAATTAATTTTTGAACATTCTTCGGGATTATATTCAAATGAATATTTCAATAATGCCGAAGCATCCTTTGAACTTAAATGTTTTGATGCTGAAATTTGTTTCTTTTGATGAGGCGATAAACTCTCTATTAAGTGATGCATGTGATCGATAAAAATTATAGTAGGATTTTTATTATTAAGTTTTGTAATAGACAGTTTTGAGTCAATATAATTTT
>JGI24820J26691_1000344_pt1 | contig 13647 bp, 9 predicted proteins | sample METZYME_5_50m_FD_26691 | JGI IMG/M metagenome (IMG submission 26691) | reverse complement strand
TCCATAAAGTAATATTTAATTTACCTGTAGAACTAAAAGTTTCTCTAGCTTGATCTTCTTTTTCAGAATTGTCTTCAATATACCTTATTAGCTTTGATACTTCATCTTTAGAAAAAAGATTTCTTTTAAGAATATATCCATTATTTCTGAAATCTGAAAAATCTGTCATTGTCAGTTTATGTTAAAAATAAATAATAATATTGTCAAATAATTTAAGGAGTTTAAGAATAATCATATGAAAATATCATTTCTAGGAGCAGGTAGTGTTGGCTTTACCCAAACTCTTGTTCGAGATATTTTAAAAGTTAAAAAACTTCAAAATATAGAAATTTCTCTTCACGACATATCAAGAAGTAATTTGTTAATGGTAGCTGAATTAATTCAAAAAGATATAACAGCTAATAACCTTCCAACTAAACTTAGCATTGATCCAATTAGAAAAGAATCAATAAAAAATGCAAAATATATAATTAGTTGTGTTAGAGTTGGAGGCTTAGAAGCATTTGAAACTGATATATCTATTCCTTTAAAATATGGGATAGATCAATGTGTTGGAGATACAATTTGTGCTGGCGGTATAATGTATGGACAACGTAACATTCCAGTTATTTTAGATTTTTGTAAAGATATAAAAAAATATGCAAAAAAAAATGCTCTTTTCTTAAATTATGCAAATCCTATGGCTATGAATACCTGGGCGGCAAATGAAATTGGTAAAGTCAATACAATTGGTTTGTGTCATGGAGTACAAGGTGGTGCAAAATTAATTGAAGATTCATTAAACATTCCATTTGGAAAAATGAAATATTCTTGCAGCGGTATAAATCACATGACTTGGTATTTGGATTTAAATTATAAGGGTAAAAAAATTACAAAAGACCAGCTTTCTAAATCGTTAAAGAAACATAAAAAATTTTCAAGAGATGAAAAAGTTAGAATAGATGTTTTAGATAAATTTGGATATTTTTCTACAGAAAGTAACGGTCATTTAAGCGAATATTTACCATGGTATAGACGTACACAAAAAGATGTGAAGAAATGGAGTAGTCTTTCAAACTGGATACATGGCGAAACAGGTGGTTACTTAAGAGTATGTAATGAAAAAAGAAATTGGTTTGTTGAGGATTATCCAAAATATTTAAAAAATTCTGGAATTAAGCTTAAAGATTACAAAAGATCAACTGAACACGGAAGTTATATAATTGAAGCAATTGAAACTGGAAAAAAATATAGAGGGCATTTTAATGTTATTAATAAAAAAATAATTTCTAATTTAGATGATGATTGCGTAATTGAGAGTACAGGATACGTAGATTCAAAGGGTATTAAAATGATTAAAGGAGTAACCTTACCCCTACAATGCGCTTCTCTATGCAGTACATCAATAGATGTCCAAAGAATGGCTGTAAAGGCAGCAATAAAAGGAGATATTGAATTATTAAAACTTGCTGTACTGCAAGATCCACTAGTAAGCTCAGTATGTTCATCGGAGGAAGTTTGGCAAATGGTAGATGAAATGCTTGTTGCACAAGCACAATGGCTGCCACAATATCAATCAAAAATTAATAGTATTAAAAAGAATCTAAAAAAAATAAAAAATTATAAATATAATAAATCAATTAAAGGGCTGACCAAAAAAACAAAGCGTAATCAACAAAAAAGGTCAATTTTAGTTGAAAAGGAAGCATTTAATTTATAAATTACTTAATCTAATCTTAAATAGTTCTTCTCAATAATCCAATTTTATTATAGGTTTTTTAAAATTTTAAGTGGAGGACAGATGAAAAAAAATAAATTTAGATCCACATTACTTGCTAGTGTAGCATCAGCTACTTTTGCATTAACCAGTACAAATGCGTCTGCTAGACCGGAAGGTGCAATAGCACTTCCATCAGCACCTGCAATTGAAAATATGCAAGAAGTTCAGTTCATTGGAAGAGATGAATTGATGAGCTATCAAGATATTGGAGACTTTGAATTTCTTTATGAGCCAGAATACATTAGTGCTCTAGTTCAAGAAGGAAAACTACCACCGATTTGGGAACGATTACCAAAAAGACCTTTAGTTTTTAATGGAGATGCAATGCCTGATGGTATTGGTCGTTACGGAGGAACTTTTAGACATACAATTGGTGGAAGACCTGAAGGATGGAACTGGACTGCTTCACAACATCAAGGATGGGGTGGAATTAATTACACAGTTCAAGAATGTCTAACAAGAAACGGTCCAATGGTAAGATTAAAAGCTGAAGACTCTTATCCATTACCAAACTTAGCTACTGATTGGGAATGGGATGGAAACAAACTTACTATGAACCTTATTGATGGAGCAAAGTGGTCAGATGGTGATCCATTTGATGCAGAAGATGTTCGTTTTTGGTGGGAAGATAACGTTCTAGATGAGAACGTTCCAACAAGAATGAATGCAACCACAATGGGAGAAGGAACTTCTTTAGAAGTACTCAGCCCAACTCAGATTAGATGGACTTTCCCACAAGAGGAACCTAAATTAGTTCTTCACTCCATGGCATATATAAATGGATGCCCTGGACCATCACATTTACTTAAAGAGCATCACCCTAAATATGGTGGTACGTCTTATGATGATTATGTTCAAGCATTCCCTGCAGGACGTTTACCATGGGTTAGCATGGGTGCATGGACAGCAGTTGAATATAAACAAGACGAGGTGGTAATACTTCGTCGTAATCCATACTATTGGAAAGTTGATAGTAAAGGACAACAACTTCCGTATATGAACGAGATGGTGTTCCAATTAAAAACATGGGGTCAAAGAACGGTTGATACCTTAGCTGGTAACGCTGACTTCTCAAATATGGAGAACGTACCTTTATACTTAGAAGCTGTTAAAGAGTCCAAAAGTGATGATGCACAAGCAGGACTTTCATTTAGTGGAAGAACCATGGGATATCATCTCTCTATGAACCATGCAATTGGCTTTGGAGTAATGGATGATCAAATGGCAGCTATTCGAGATCTAAATAGAAATTTAGAATTCAGAAAAGCTATTAAACACGCAATTGATGGAAAAGCTTTTGCAAAAGCAATGTCTAAAGGACCATTTGTTTCAGTTTATGCAGGTGGTATTGCTAGAGATAGTGCTTTCTTTGATGCAGATGCTACTTCATTTTTCCCTTATAATCCAGCAGGTGCAAATGCTCTACTTGATGGATTAGGTCTTATGGATACTGATGGTAACGGAATTCGAAATCTTGCAAATGGAGGTGGAGATCTTGTTATTAATTTAGTTCAAAATAAGGATAGTGAGAATGAAAAGTTAATTGGTGATGGACTTGCAACCATGATGGCTGAAGTTGGTATTAAGCTTAATTTAAAACCAATGGAAGATACTGAGCCAACTAGACAATCAGGTGAATGGGATTGGGCGATTTCAAGAGCTCAACAAGAATTCGCATTCCCTAACTCTGGTTATTGGTCAGAAATGGGTCCTGTAACTACTTCCTCATTTGATCCACACATGGGAAGTGATGAACATCCTCAACAATTTCAACCATTCGAAAAAGAAATCGTAAGTATTCTTGAACAATGGAGAGATGGTGTTGAAGGGGCAGAGGCTCAAGCATTAATGTCTCGCTATCAGAAACTATTTACAGAAAATGTTTATATGCCTGGTATAGTTCAATATCCAACAGCACTTTTGATAAATAAAAGAATTCAAAACTTAGCTGATGGAATGCCTGTTTTAGCTTATCAATGGGCTGAAGATACAGTTATCCGTGAACAATTCTGGGTTTATCAATATGATCAATTAGATGAACTTTTCCCTGGAAGAGTTCCTGGTATTGATTAATAAATTTTTTAGTAAGGGGCTATTTAAGCCCCTTACTTTTTAAAAAAAAATGCTTTCATTTATATTTAGAAGAATTCTTTATTCAATTCCATTACTGTTCGTAATCAGTATTATAATTTTTTTTATTATTGAATTACCGCCTGGTGATTATGCAACATGGTACGTTAGTCAAACTAAAGCTTTAGCAAATATCACACAAGAACAAGCTTTAGAACTAACAATAATGTTGAGAGAAAAATACGGACTTAATGAACCATTAGTAATAAGATATTTCAATTGGATTAAAAATATTGTTTTAAATTTCGATTTTGGTTTTTCCATGCATTACAACAAACCTGTCAGTGAAATGTTAGGTGATAGATTACCTCGAACTCTAGCAATAGCATTAATTTGTCATTTTTTTGCTACAACTATAGGTGTTTTTATTGGAATTTATGCTGCTAAAAATCAAAATAAGTTGGGTGATAATATAGCAACTATCTTTGCTTTTTTAGGAATGACAATTCCACGTTTCTTTTTAGCGTTACTAATTATGTATTGGTTAGCAATTGTTCTAAATTCAGACAACACTGGATCGATGTACTCTCCATACTACGCTGTTCAACCAATGTCTTTTGCAAAACTATGGAATGGCATACTTCATATTTGGCCAATATTTGTCATCGCAATTATCGGAGGTCTTGCCTACAATATGAGAGTAATGCGAGGAAATTTATTAGATGTAATGCGTATGCAATATATTGAAACAGCAAGAGCAAAAGGTTTGTCTGAAAATCAAACATTATACCGTCATGCAGTACCAAATGCTTTGCATCCACTTGTAATGTTTCAAGGTATTGCTTTACCATATATGCTAATGGGAGAACTAGAAGCTGCGATCGTTTTATCTATTCCAACTGCAGGACCACTTTTAGTAGAATCTATTCAAAGACAAGACACTTATACTACTGCAGCAATTTTATTTTGCTTAACAGTAATATTAATTATTGGAAATATTATTGCTGATATTTTGCTAGCAATTTTAGATCCTCGAGTAAGACAGAATTAAATATTATGGAAACAACTTCAAACTTACAAAATTCATATTTTTCATTAGTAAGAAAAAGATTTTTGAAAAACAGAGTTGGAATATTAGGCTTAATTTTTGTAGGCTTTTTAATTTTTTCTGCTGTTTTTGCAGATTTTTTATCCCCATATGATCCAGCAGCAAGAGATAGTGATAGAGTTTTTTATCCTCCTCAGGGAATACATTTCTTTGATGAGGATAATAATTTTTCGTTAAGACCTTTCGCTTACGGTTTTACTGAAGGATTTGATCCTGACACATATCTTCCAATAATGGAGGTTGATTATACTCAAAAAAACTATCTTTATTTTTTTACTAGAGGATGGGAATATAAGTTTCTAGGATTAAATTTGGATCTACATTTATTTACCACTAAAGAGGGGTCTAAAGTATTTTTTATTGGATCAGATGCCTATGGAAGAGATATGTTATCAAGAATTTTTAAGGGAAGTAGAGTAACGTTATTGTTTGCTCTCATAGTTGTAACTATAACAACTTTTATTGGTATTTTAGTGGGAATTAGCTCAGGTTATTTTTCAGGAAAATTTGATATAGCCTCACAAAGAGTTACGGAACTTGCTTTAGCTTTTCCTGATTTACCTTTGTATTTATCTTTAGTAGCAATTCTACCAAGGCAAATGGATCCATTTCTGATTTTTATTTTTATGGCATTTATTTTATCCTCTTTACGGTGGGCTCAACTATCAAGAGAGGTCCGGGGAAAAACCCTTTCTTTAAGAAGATTAGACTATATTAAAGCAGCTGAAGCTTTAGGCTCCAATGATCTAAGAATCATTTATAGACATCTACTTCCTAATGTAACAAGTCACGTTATAGTAAGTGTTTCTTTATTGATACCTTCTGTAATTTTGACAGAAAGTTTTTTTAGCTTTTTAGGTTTAGGCATTCAATCTCCATTTGTTAGTTGGGGTCTTCAATTAAATTCTGCTCAAGATATGCGAACAATTGGAAGTTATCCATGGGTTTTAAGTCCTGTCTTTGCAATCTTAATTTCAGTTTTAGGATTTAATGCTCTNGGTGATGCTTTACGCGATGCAATTGATCCATATGCAACAACAACAAAAAAATAATGANCAATCTTGTTGAAATTGAAAATCTTCAAGTAAAGTTTAATACAGATAGTGGTGAAGTAAATGCAGTGAATGGCATATCCTTTAATATTAAAAAGGGTGAAACATTAGCCCTAGTAGGAGAGAGCGGGTCAGGTAAATCCGTTACTGCTAGAGGAATTATTCGATTACTTGCAGAAAATGCAATCATATCTGATCAAACATCAATAAAATTTAATGGGACAAATATAAATTCTTATTCTGAAAAAGAGTATCAAAATATTAGAGGGAAAAATATTTCAATGATTTTCCAAGAACCAATGAGTTCATTAAATCCAATATATACAATTGAAAATCAAATTAGTGAGGTTTTAAAAATACACGGAAAATTTTCAGATAAAGAACTCAAGGAGAAATGTCTTGAATTACTAAAACAAGTTCAAATTCCAGAACCAGAGTCTAGATTATCACAATACCCACATCAATTGTCAGGAGGACAAAGGCAAAGAATTATGATTGCAATTGCCATAGCAAACAATCCAGATTTACTTATTGCAGATGAGCCAACTACTGCTCTTGATGTTACTGTTCAAACAGAAATACTTAAATTACTTCAAAGTCTTCAACAAAAATATCAAATGTCCATTTTATTTATTACTCATGATCTGACTATTGTCAGACAAATTAGTGATAGAGTTTGTGTAATGTATAATGGAAAAATAAAAGAAACAGGCATTACAAAAGAAATTTTTGAAAATCCTAAAGATGATTATACAAAACATTTATTGTCATCAGAGCCAGAAGAAAGAGATTTATATTATGATAAAAATGGAAGAAGCATACTTTCTGGAGATAATCTTAATGTTACATTTAATACTAAAGTAAAAGTATCAGGAAAAAATAAAGTTTTATCAATTAATGCGGTAAATAACATTAGTCTTGATCTTAAAGAAGGTGAGACTCTTGGAATTGTTGGTGAAAGTGGATCTGGTAAAACTACTTTAGGTCAAACTTTATTAAGATTAGTTGATAGAGAATCAAACACAGATGTAGAAGGTGAAATTAAGTTTTTTGACGATCGAATTGATCATTTATCTAGAAAGCAGTTCAAACCATTTAGAAATCAAATGCAGATAGTTTTTCAAGATCCATATGCATCTTTAAATCCACGTTTGTCTGTTAAACAAATTATTGAAGAAGGATTAATTGTAGCACTTAATATGAAAGATAAAAATGAACGACTCAATAAAATTGAAAACATAATGAATGAAGTTGGTTTAGAGCCTAGTTCTATGCTTAGATTTCCTCATGAGTTTTCAGGAGGTCAAAGACAAAGAATAGCTATAGCAAGATCATTTGTCTTAAATCCAAAATTTGTATTGTTGGATGAGCCAACATCTGCTCTTGATTTATCTATTCAAAAACAAATTCTAGAACTATTACTCCAACTCCAAATAAATCACAAAACTACTTATATTTTTATCAGTCATGATTTAAGAGTTATTAGATCAATAAGCCACAATTTAATCGTTATGAAAGATGGTTCCATTCTAGAACAAGGTGTGGCAAAAAATATATTAACCAACCCTCAGAATGATTATACAAAGAATTTAATAAAATCTGCTTTTGATATTATTTATTAATGAGGAAATTAAAAAACGTAACTATCCTAGGTGCAGGAACCGCCGGTTGGATTTCTGCATATATTCTAAGTGATTTTTTTTACACAAATAAACAAGATGTAAAAGTAACAATTGTTGATCCTTCAAGCATCCCTATAATCGGTGTTGGAGAAGGAACAACTGGAATATTTTATGATTTTTTAAAAAGATATAACTTAGATGAACTAGACTTTTTAAGAGAAACAAAAGCTACTCTAAAGTTTGGGATTGTTCATAAAGACTGGAAAGAATTAAATCATCAATATTATGGACCAATTGATGACCCACATTTGTTAGCATCTAAGAAAATTCCTGAAGATTTTGAATATCTAAATGTTTATGCAGTTGCTGCAGGTCGTTCAGTTGCTGATGTACATTTACACACAAAGCTAATGGAAACAAATAAAGTTCCATTCAATTTTGAAAATAACAGACCAGATTTAAAAAGCCCTTTTTTCTATGCTTATCATTTTGATAACCATCTTGTTGGAAATTATTTAAGAAAAAGATCAAAAAATATAGAGATTCTTGATGAAGTTTATACGCATGCTTCATTAAATGAAAATGGAGAAATTGAAAAACTTCATTTCGAAAGTGGCAAAGAAATTGAAACTGATTTAGTTCTTGATTGTACAGGCTTTAGAAAACTCCTCATAAATAAACTATATAATGTTGGATGGAAATCTTATCAAAAAAATTTACCAGTAAATAGAGCTATGCCTTTCTTTTTAAAATTAGATGAAAAAAATATTAGTAATTATACTTTAGCTTGGGCTCAAAAAAATGGTTGGATGTGGCAAATACCAACTCAAGAAAGAATTGGTGCTGGTTATGTATATTGCGATGATTTTACAAGCCCAGAAGAAGCTAAGATTGAAATAGAGAAAGTCTTAGGTCATGAAATAGAGCCAAGAAATGATATTAAATTTACTTCGGGTAGAATAGAAAAATCATGGGTAAAAAATTGTATTGCCATAGGATTAGCCTCTGGCTTTCTTGAGCCATTAGAAGCAACCTCAATTCATAGCACTCTAATTCAAATGATTTTGTTTGCAACTGATTACCTTAAAGAAGAAATGGATTTTAATAATGAAAAAATAATGGACGAGTTTAATGATAGAGTTGGGCGTCAGTTTGATGATTTTATGATCTTTCTTAATACTCATTATGTGTCCAATAGAGATGATAGTGATTTTTGGAAATATGTTAAAAATGAATGTATTCACGAAGACACTTTGAACCTTATTAATAAATGGAAAAATCAATTACCTAGGATGAGTGATTTTGAATTATATCTTTCAGGCCTTCCTCATGTTCAATCACAACTTTATTATCCTGTTTTAGATGGCCTAGGTTTACTTCAAAAAGATGTTGCAAGGGAAGAAATGAATAATTTTAATTTAAAGCCCTTTGCAAGAGATGAATATAAAAGATTTAATGATCAGTATGATGATCAAATGAAAAGATTCATAAAGCACAATGATTATTTAGAATATGCATCACTTTGATAAATTAAAGCTTAATATTCATTTATTTTACATGTATAGGCAATAATTAGGGCTCTTAGCTCAGTTGGTTAGAGCGCCCCGCTCATAACGGGGTGGTCCGGGGTTCAAGTCCCTGAGGGCCCACCATTTTTGATTTGATTGAAATTGAACAATAATAAAATTAAGAAATATAAAAAAACAAAAATTAAAAAGAAATAATTAATATTTATATTAATGATATTTCCAATTAAGTTTGGCCCGAGAAAGCTTCCTATATTTTCACTGATATAGTGACCGGCAATTCCAAAAACAATAACACCTCTTTCAAGAGTTTTTCCAACTATATTAAATGTAATTAAAAATACTGTTCCTATTGTGTAATAATAAAATGCTACACAAATTATATAGATATAAAAATCACTGATAAAATATAAAATAAATAAGTTAATTAAATTTATAAAACAAAAAGTGTTAAAAATAACAGTCTTATTATAATTATCTACTAACTTACCCATAAAGGGATAAAAAACTAAAGCAATGATTCCAGCTAAAAAATTTATTCTTCCAACTTGTTTATCATTGAAAGACTCTTCTAATAAATATGATGGGAATAGTGAGCTAAATCCAGCATCACATGCTCCAAATAAAACAACACACATTAGTAAATATTTAATTTTATTTAGAACGTCTTTGGATAATCTTATACTCACATTTTCAATTTTTATTTGAGTTATAGAAACCCTAAATAAAAATATTGGAATAAAGTGTAGAAAGAAAAATATGACAGCAATTTTATAAGTGAAATCATTAATTCCATTTAACGCTATAATAAGACTGCCTGTTATTGCGCCTAATCCTGCTGATGACCAGAATAATGAAATATAAAATCCCGATGACTTTTTAAATTTTGAACTTATGTATGTTTCTAGAGTTAAAGAATTAATAGCACTTGTTATTCCCATGACAAACTGCATTAAAGCTACCAAATAGGTATTCTGATCAATCAAAAAAATTAATGAAAAACTTAATTGGATTATTGAACCGTATAAAATCGTAGAATATAAATTTAATTTTTTTCTAACTAAATTATGTAAAACTGCTCCAAATATTACACCAATTCCCCACATAGATAATGATAATCCAATATAGCGTTCTTCATACCCTTGGATTTTAAGATCAATAGCAAAACATGTTGCAAGATAACTATGTGACAAAGCAAATAAAAAAATTAAATTTGAATATTTTAAAATTTCTCTCACTGTTTTGTTGAATTAATTTTTTTAATGTTTAATTAGGTAGCCCATATGGCATTAATTTCACTTCGACAACTATTAGATCATGCTGCAGAGAATAATTACGGTGTACCAGCATTTAATGTAAATAACCTGGAAGCGATTAGAGCCATCATGGAAGGGGCTAAGGAATTAAATAGTCCGGTTATTTTACAAGCTTCTGGTGCAGCAAGAAAATATGCTGGCCCCATTTTTGTTAAAAAATTAGTAGAAGCCGCAATGGACGAATTTTCTGAAATTCCAACTGTATTGCATCAAGATCATGGNGGATCTCCATCAGACTGTAAAAATTGTATCGAACTTGGATTTACCTCTGTCATGATGGATGGCTCCTTAATGGACGATCAAAAAACACCTTCAGACTTTGATTACAATGTTAGAGTTACCAAAGAAACTACTGATATGGCACATGCTTTAGGTGTTTCCGTTGAAGGAGAAATTGGATGCTTAGGTTCTTTGGAAACTGGAACTGGGGAAAAAGAAGATGGTGTTGGCGCAGAAGGCAAACTTGATCATGATCAACTTTTAACAGATCCAGATGAGGCATCAGATTTTGTTAAAGCAACTAATGTAGATGCATTAGCTATTGCTATTGGAACGAGTCATGGAGCTTATAAATTTTCACGACCACCTACAGGTGATATTTTAGCAATTGATAGAATTAAAGAAATACATTCAAGGCTTCCAAATACTCATTTAGTTATGCATGGATCATCTTCTGTTCCTCAAGATTTAATAAAAACCATTAACGAATACGGTGGAAAAATAAAAGAAACATACGGCGTACCTGTTTCTGAAATTCAAGAAGGAATTAAACATGGTGTTCGAAAAGTAAATGTTGATACAGACTTAAGACTAGCAGCTACAGCTGCAGTAAGAAAATATTTCCATGAAAACCCATCTCAATTTGATCCTAGAAAATATTTGTTACTTTCAAAAGACGCTATGAAAGAAGTTGTAAAAAGCAGACTTCAAGAGTTTGGAACTGCAGGCAATGCTTCATCTATTAACTCAATTTCTTTAGGTGAAATGTCAAAAAAATATAAATCTGGTGAATTTAAAGCTATTATTAATTAGCTTTTTATTATTGATAAAAATTATTTTTTAATCCAAAATATAATTATGAAAAAAGTTTCTCAACTTGATGAATATTTATTTGATTTAAATGGATATTTAATAATTGAAAATGCTTTAAGTAAAAAAGAATTAAAAGATCTTAATAATATTTTAGATAAATTAAAAAATTTAAAACATAATGAATGGGCAGGCTATGTTCATGGACACAATTATGGTGGTAAGGAAGGTTTAAATCTTCAACAAATTTATGAAGCTGGAAAACCCTTTGAAAAATTAATTGATCACCCTTCATGGATAAATCATATGTTTCATTTTGTTGGTGGAAAAGATACATTTGATCAACATCATGGACCATTATTTATTGATGAAAATTTTGCAAACATAAGAGGACCAGGAGAAGCTATTGGAATTCATTCTGGTGCTCACGAAGGAACTCAAAGAGGTCATTATAGATTTGAAAATGGAAAATTTCACTGCGGACAAATTAATATTTTACTAGCCTTAAATGATATTGGCCCTGGTGATGGTGGTACAGTAATTATTCCTTCNTCACATAAATCAAATTTACGTCATCCTGAGTTTGATAAACATGTTATGAAAAAAGGCAAAGTTACATCAGCNGATAATATGACAGCNTCAAAAGANATATATTTAAAGGCNGGTGATGGTTTACTATTTGTAGATTCATTGTGTCATGGTTCTGCTAAAAGAAAAAATAGTGGAGAAAGAAGAATAGTTGTTTACCGTTATGGCCCTTCATGGGGTTTCTTTAGACATTCATATAGACCCTCAAGAGATTTACTTTCAAGGCTTACAAAGTTACAGCAAAAAATAGTTATGCCTCACAATAAAGTATTATCCCCTTCAAAAATTCAACAATAATAATCAAAAAATTACTTATTTTTTGTCTTGATTTTTATATTAATTTAATTTCTAGTGAAATTATAAAGGGAGGAATAAATGAAATTAATAAAATCCTTAATTTTGTCTTTTGCAGTTTTAGTTGGTTTTTCATCAGCTTCTAACGCTAGAGATATTACACTTTCAATGTGGACGCATAACCAGCTCTATGTTGATTATTTCAATACTTATCTTGAAGAAGTGCAAGCTGCATTTCCAGATGATAATATTACTTTTGATTTTCAAGTTACGCCCGATATGGCTACAAACAGTTTAACGGCGATTGCTTCAGGTTCTGAACACACTGATCTTTTAGGAATTGAGATAAGTGGTTTTGGTCTATTTATGGTTGATGATATTATTTCAGACAACTTTGTACCACTAACAGATATGTACGGTGACATGTCTCAATGGAACCCAGGAAAAGTAGCTGCTTGGACTCACACTAATGGTGAGATTTATGGAATTGAGAGTGAAGGCTGTTATATGGTCTATTACTACAACCCAAGCATTCTTGAAAGTTATGGTAAATCAGTACCAAAAACCTGGGATGAGTTTATGGAAACTGGAAAAATTTTAGCAAAAGATGGGATTTCAATGATGCTATCTGAGTTAAGATTTATAGGAATGTACCAACAAGCTGGTGGCAAGTTCTTCAATGAAGATGGTGAATTTGAAATGGATGAAGATCTTTTCATGGAAGTTTTGAAATTCCAAGAAGAAGCTTTTGCATCTGGAGTAATTAATTATACTACTGACTATTGGGGTCAAACACCTGGTGTTCTTTACAATTCAAAGCAAACTGTAGGAACTATGGCGCCTGACTGGTATAACAACTGTTGTTTACAACCTACAGTTAAAGATACACAATCTGGTGAGTGGAGAGTTGCTCCTCTTCCTACTTGGGGAGATGAAGGTTATAAAACTTTTCACTGGGGTGGAACTGGTTTTGCCATTCATAAATCTTCAGAAGCTGTAGACGTTGCTAAAAAGTTACTTGAACTCGCTTACTTCTCATATGAAGGTCAAATTGCAAAATATGATTTCTTCGGAGGGATGCCTACTTTATTGGCTGCTCTTGAAGACCCAAGAATTGCAGATAAAAAATTTGATTTTTATGGAGGTCAAAAATTTGCAGAGCCATTTATTTCAGTAGCAGGATCAAGTGCTGATGACTATCAGCATGTTGGTCGAGCTATTATTGATAGTGTTTCTCGTGATTTAACAACATTACTAGCTAATGGAGAAATCACGGCTGAAGA
>JGI24820J26691_1000343_pt1 | contig 13655 bp, 14 predicted proteins | sample METZYME_5_50m_FD_26691 | JGI IMG/M metagenome (IMG submission 26691) | reverse complement strand
TCAACACTTAAGCCATGAAATTCAAATATTGGAGCCATCCATGCACAATCTCTTTTTGCTAGGTAATCATTGACAGTTATTACATGAACTCCATTACCAGAGAGGGCATTTAAGTAGACTGGTAGAGTGGCTACCAAAGTTTTACCTTCTCCAGTTTGCATTTCAGCAATTTTACCATTGTGCAATGCAATTCCACCAATCAATTGAACATCGTAATGGATCATATCCCAGATAATACTTTTTCCGGCAGCATCCCACGAATTCGACCAAATTGAATTTTCTTTTTTTAGATTAACATATGATCTAGAGGCTGATAACTTTTCATCGTTATCATTTGCTTTAACTATAATCTCAGTATTTTCTGTAAACCTTTTTGTTGTTTCTTTTACTACAGCAAAGGCTTTTGGTAGAATTGAGTTCAAATATTCATCAAGTTTATCTAAATAAGCTTCTTCCCATTTTTCAATTTTTTTGTAATTGTTCTCATTTTCTTCAATGTTGTCAGAGTTATTTATAATCTCTTTAATTTCGTCAATCTCAGAGTTAAAAGGCTTCTTTAATTCTTCAATTTCGGACTTAAAGCTATCAGTTATCGAACGCAGATCATCATTGCTGATATCTTTGATTTCATCCTCGNNTTTTAATATTAAGTCAACAATTGGGGAAACTTCCTTTATGTCTTTTTTTCCTTTATCGCCAAGAAAAATATTTAATATGGAATCTACTAAACTCATTTTTACGTACGTAAATTTAAGCAAAAAAAAAGCCTCTAGAGAGACTTAAATGTATTTTATACAAATAAATAAAAACTAATACTCTTCCTCATTCCACAAATAATCATCATCAGTTGGAAAATCAGGCCAAATTTCTTGAATTGATTCATAAACTTCTCCACCATCTTCATCTTCGATTGCTTGTAAATTTTCAACAACTTCAAGAGGAGCACCGGTTCTTATAGAATAATCAATCAATTCATCTTTATTGGCTGGCCAAGGGGCATCACTTAAATAAGAGGCTAATTCTAGAGTCCAATACATATTTCTAGTTTTGTGCAAAAATAAATTAATAATTCACTTTCACAAGCTTTTAAAAAAAAAAATAATAAACAATTTATAATTATTTAGTTTTTAGGNTAGTAGCTACGAAATGTAACAATATTATGATTAGAAAGAAAAGAGATATTCTAAAAATATAATCACCATATTTTACGTAAAATGTTATTTTTTTTAATAAAGGTANNTCAGACTTAATAAATCCTTCTTCNCCATAGCTAATTGATTGAATAATTTCACCCTTATAATTTATTANTGCAGAGATACCAGTATTTGCACTTCTAACAATATTTCTTCTATTTTCAATTGCCCTTAGCNTAGCATACGATAGATGCTGTTTGTGACCCTCACTAACATCCCACCATCCATCATTTGTAATTATCGCAAACAAGTTTGATCCTTTCCTTGTATATTCTGTTACATATTCCCCATAAATTGATTCAAAGCATATAATTGGAGAAATATTGAAACCTTGACTCGATTTAAAATTTTTTCTAAAACTATCATATCCTCTCGAATATGATAATCCNCCGAAATCAAGCAATACTTTTCCTAAAATAGGTTCTATAAAACTCTTNTAAGGCATTAATTCAACNCCAACAACTAGTTTTGATTTGTTGTAAAATTGATTCTTTTTAGCAATAAAAGCTGCACTATTGTATAGATTTAGCCATCTTCCATCATTTAAATTATTAGAGTATTCTTTTANNTCAATACTGTCATAAATAATTTCAAATAATTCTANGCCAGTTAGAATCTCAGAATAAGATTTATNCATTAAATCATTTAGCATNTTTTTAAGTTGATTATCATTGTAGCTATCAATTTGTATTGCATCAGAAAAATAGGTTTCCGGTAGAATGATTGTAGAATTTTTTACTTCATTTTTATCTATTAAATTTTGTAGATATAAGTAGTTGTCAAGATTACTTTTTTTATATTTTTCGTTGTAGGGATCTATATTAGGTTGTACAATAAAAAATTGTTTTGAATCTCCTTTTAAATCAATTTTATGATATATATATTTTGATATTAATATTGGAGTGATAAGTAATAAACTAACAATAATTAATTGTTTTTTTAAAGCTTTTTTTTNCAAAAATCGAATTAAAATTTTATNGATGACAATATTTATAANGAGTACCCACAATGTTCCTCCAAATGCACCAGTATATTCGTACCATTGTATCCATCCGATTTTTTCAGAAAAAACATTTCCCAAGTTTAACCANGGCCATGAAAAATCCCAGTTAAGGTGAAATTTTTCAAAAGATATCCATAGACTAACTAAAAANAGTAAACTCAGTTTTGAATTTATTTTNTGTGATACGATTTTATAAAAACTGAACACAATAGTCATTAGAAGGGAGTTTACTAGAATAGCAAAGAGCATACCCTCAGTTGTTGCATAGTATAACCAGCCAGTTGATATTGAGTTCCATATGATAAATGTTAAATAAATGAGTGAAAATAGGCCAAAGGAAAATTTTTTATGATAGTTATTAATAAGATATAATAAAGGAACAAANGCTATAAAAATTAGAGATGAAAAACCNTAAGTTGGCCATGATAGACCCAACAATAANCCTGAGAATAGGCTTAAAAGCAGAGATTTATAAGTTTTCAATTTATTAATAATTAAATTTGCTATTATAAACTTAAGGTAACAATTGAAATTAATCAAAATACTACCAAACTTTCTAACCATTCTGAATGCTCTTTGTGGTTGCATTGCAATTCTCTGCATATTCAATGATAAATTGTCATTTATCAATTCTGCATATCATTCAGCTTTAGTTTTAGTTCTCATCGGAGCTGTACTAGATTTTCTTGACGGCTACGTTGCTAAATTACTTAATGCTAAATCAAAAATTGGAGTTCAATTAGATTCTATGTCTGATCTTATTACATTTTCACTAACACCATCAATACTGATTTATGATTTACTTCAGAATCAATCACCCAATTTTGAGTATACTCCATTTTTTGCATTTTTTATTCTGATATTCTCAATGATAAGGTTAGCTAGGTTTAATACTTTACCTACAAAATCCTACTTTTTAGGTCTTCCTACCCCAGCAAATGGTGTTTTCTTTATGGGTTTACCATTTATTTCATTTTCTATTGACTTAACTGTAGTAGTAATTACAATAATTATTTCGTCATTTCTTCTAGTTTCAAATATAAAATTTGAATCATTTAAAAAAGATTTTACAAAAACTAATAAAGTTTATTTTTATATTTTACTATTCGTTTTAATACTATCTGCTATACTATGTCTATTCATATATCAAATAGACATTTTTAATTTAGCTAGTTTAGCAGTTTTGATTTATATATTTTCTTCTTTATTGTTTAATTTTTATAAATCATTTTAGCTAAATCTAAATCTTCTTTTTTAATAAATATTTTACAAGAATTTAAGTAGTTTGAAGCTCCAAACCCAGCAAGTGTGGCAGAATAATGATCATCCTTTAAAATATATTTTATTTTATTTTCTGAAAGTTTTGTTGTTAGATGGTTAGCTTCTATAATGGAACCAGAAAAAAAATGAATATATTCTTTACTCATATATTTTTTTTCCTGAAAATAAAGTTTTTTCCTAAATATAATTTTCTTACTATTTCATCTTTAGCTAGTAATTCTGGTTTACCGCTTTTTAATATTTTACCTTCGAACATTAAGTATGTTCGGTCAGTTATCGCTAAAGTTTCTTGAACATTATGATCGGTTATTAAAACACCTATGTTCTTAGTTTTTAAATGTGATATTATTTTTTGAATTTCCTCAACAGCTATTGGATCAACTCCAGCAAATGGCTCATCTAATAACAAAAATTTAGGGTCAGTAGCTAATGCTCTTGCAATCTCAGTTCGTCTTCTTTCTCCACCAGAAAGTAAATCACCACGATTTTTTCTTACTTTGTTTAAGCTGAATTCATCGATCAAACTTTCAAGTTTCTTATCTTGCTCCTCTTTTGAAAGATCTCCTAATTCTAATACAGCTTTTATGTTATCCTCAACAGTTAGTTTCCTAAATACAGAAGCTTCTTGAGCAAGATATCCAATCCCATTTATAGCTCTTTTGTACATTGGTTCGTCAGAAACATCAATATCGTCAATTAAAATTTTTCCAGAATTAGATTTTATTAATCCTACAATCATGTAAAAACATGTTGTTTTACCTGCTCCATTTGGACCTAANAAACCAACAATTTCTCCTTGATTNAATTCTATNTCTACACCATCAACAACTTTTCTTGATTTATAAGATTTTTCTATTTGAATTGCTTGTAGTTTCATTTATTTCTTTTAATTACTACACCGGAAATATATATACTAATTTGATATAAAACTACTATTGGGATAGCAACAATGATTTGACTAGCAATGTCTGGGGGTGTGATTACCGCTGCTAGTACTAAAACGCCAACCAGTGCAAATTTTCTATATTTTCTAAGAATTTCAGGATTTACTAAACCTATTTTAGTTAAAAAATAAATTATTATTGGTAATTCAAAAATTAAGCCTGAGGCAAGGACTGAAGCTCTAACTAAACCAATATAACTATTTAAATCAAAGTCGTTGAAAACCTCATTACTGACAGAGTAATTTCCTAAAAAGTTTACAGATAATGGACAAACCACATAATATCCAAAAAGAACTCCAATAAAGAATAGAAGACTAGAAACAAATATGAATCCTCTTGCATATTTTTTTTCGTTTTGATAAAGTCCTGGACTTATAAAGCTCCAAAACTGATAAAGCACATAGGGAAAAGCAATTACAAATCCTGCTGCAATTGATGTCCAAATATGAGCGGAAAACTGACCGGAAACAGTTCTGCTTTGAATTCTGAATGGCATTTCATTTATACAAAAACTATCGTCTAGTCCAATTAGGTTGGAAATATTACATAAAATCCTGTAAGTAGGGAAGTTAACGTCTTTAGGTCCAAATATTATATTATCAAAAATAAAGTCTTTGAATATAAAAGCACCAATACCAACTATAAATATTGCAATGAATGAACGAAGAANATGCCATCTNAAATCTTCAAGATGATCTAAAAATGACATGTCATCAGGATTTAATTTTGCTTTATTCATAGACCAGCGTTTATAATATCATGGATATGTAACATGCCTAGATATTTTTCTTTTTTAGTAACCACGAGGTTTGTAATCTTATTGTCATTCATAATTTGAAGAGCATCAATGGCTAGGAGAGAATGTTTGACTGTCATTGGAGCTTTCTTGATAATTTTTGAGAGAGGAACATTCAGTGGATCATCATATTTTTCAAGAATTCTTCTAACATCACCATCTGTTATAATTCCAACTATTTTTTCATTTTTTAAAACAGCAGTAGCCCCAAGCATTTTACTTGATATTTCATTTATTGCATCACTAAATTTAGAGTTAATTTTAACTTCAGGTTTATTTTCAAAATTTATTAAATCTCCAGTAGTGGTGGTAAGTTTTTTTCCGAGAGTTCCAGCTGGGTGGAATTTGGCAAAAGATTTTTCATCAAACTCATTTAATGTCATAAGACATATTGCAATCATATCACCAACAAGTAACTGTATTCCACTGCTTGTAGTTGGAGCTAAATTATTAGGACATGCTTCTTTTTCTATTGGCGTATATATGGTAAATTTTGAATTCTTAGCTAAATAAGAATCTTTATTTGCAGTTATTGCAATTACATCAATTTTTCTTTTGTTTAAATTATTTATTAATTCTATCGTATCAGAATTATTTCCACTTTTTGATAGATAGATCAATGTATCATCTTTTGTTATTGTTCCAAGATCACCATGTAATGCATCAGAACCATGCATAAAAATAGATGGGGAACCAGTTGAATTTAAAGTTGATGAGATTTTCATTCCAATTATTGCACTTTTACCTATACCAGTAACAATGATTCTCCCTTTAATTTTTGAAAGATGAGCTATGATTTCATCAAAATCTTTATTAATAGATTTTTTNAGCTTATTTATTGCATCTATCTGTATATCAATAACTTGACTGCTAATTTCAACTGATTTACTATTGTTCAAAACTTATTTATTTATATTAAAAATCCAATAAAAATTAAGCTTATATTTANAATAAGCTATGTGCAAATATACCTTAATTCCTTTTAAGGAATGAATTTAAAACACAATCTAACACCACTATTAACTAAACATTTTGGTTATTCTGAATTTAGAGAAAACCAACATGAGATTATTAATTCTATTTTACAAAATGAAAACACCTTGGTTATTATGCCAACAGGCGGAGGAAAATCCCTGTGCTATCAGTTATCTGCTATTGCCTCTGAAGGAACAGCAATTATAATTTCTCCTCTAATAGCATTGATGAAAAATCAAGTTGATGTTTTGAAAGGCCTTTTTAACATTGATGGAGTTGCTAATGTTTTAAATTCATCATTGAGCAAGTCTGATGTGGAGTTAGTTAAAGATCAAATTAAAAATGGAATTACAAAACTTCTTTACATGGCTCCAGAATCACTTACCAAGCAAAAGAATATAGACTTTCTTAAGGATCAGAAAATTTCTTTTGTAGCAATAGATGAAGCACATTGTATTTCAGAGTGGGGGCATGATTTCAGACCGGATTACAGAAAGATTAATAGTGCTGTTCAAGAAATTGACACAAAACTTAAAATAATAGCCCTAACTGCAACCGCAACACCAAAGGTTCAGGATGATATCATTAAAAATTTAAACTTAAATAAGCCAAATATTTTTAAGTCATCTTTCAATAGACCCAATCTTTTTTATGAGGTTAAACACAAAACAGAAAATGTAGATAAGGATATTGTTTCTTTTATAAAAAAAAATGAGGGTAAATCCGGAATAGTTTATTGTTTGTCAAGAAAAAAAGTTGATGAGTTTACAAGCCTTTTGCAATTAAATAATATAAATGCATTGCCTTATCATGCAGGGCTTGAAAATAATATTAGATCTTCAAATCAAGAACATTTTTTAATGCATAGATGCGATGTTATAGTCGCAACAATTGCATTTGGAATGGGGATTGATAAGCCAGATATTAGATATGTAGTTCATTATGACATNCCAAAATCTTTAGAAGCTTACTACCAAGAAACTGGTAGAGCTGGAAGAGATGGTGGAGAAGGTCACTGCTTGGCTTTCTATTCTTATGATGATATTGAAAAGCTAGAGAAATTTTTATCATCAAAACCTGTCGCTGAAAGAGACAAAGGTTTGGCATTACTTGAAGATGTTGCCTCTTATGCTGAATCATCATCAAACCGAAGAAAAATATTACTAAATTATTTTGGTGAATCATTTGATGAATTGAATGGTTCAGGCGCCAAAATGGATGATAATTCATTGAATCCAAAAAAGAAGATTGATGTAAAGGATTATATAACTGAAATACTTGAGCAAATTTCAAAAAACAATCAAACTAAAAAAATTAAAGATTTGACAAAAATTATGATTGCTTTGGATATTAATATTCCTGACGAATTTTATAATCAAAACAAATCCAATTTAGATCTTAAAAATAGTGCAGAAATAATTTTTTGGAAATCAGTTATTAGAAACATGATGCTCAACGAACTTATTGAAAAAAAGGTAGAGGATTATGGTGTGATTAAAATATTACAAAAAGGCAAATCTTTTATGAATAATCCAAAATCACACTTAATGTCTATTGATAATAATTTTAACTATGATTCCTCGTCAACACCAACATTGACAAAAAAACAAGAGACTAGTGATGAAGTACTTTATAAAATACTAATTAACGAAAGATTAAAGTTATCGAAGGATTTNAATATTCCGCCTTTTGCAGTTTTTCAAGAATCATCAATTCAGGAAATGACATTCAAGTATCCCATAAGCTTTTCGGAGCTTTCAGCNATAACGGGAGTAGGTGAGGGTAAAGCCAAAAAATTTGGAGAAAGATTTATTTCAATTATTTCCAAGTATTGTGATGAAAATAATATTGAAAGGGAACAAGACTTAATTATTAAATCTTCAGGCNCAAAATCAGGGTTAAAATTATTTATAATTCAATCAATAGATAAAAAACTAACTATTGATGAAATTGCTGAATCTAAAAACTTGAGCTANNNTGAAATTTTAGAAGAAATTGGAACTATAGTTTATTCTGGAACAAAANTGGATTTGTCNTATTTGATAAATGATATATTCGATGATGAGTCACAAGACGAACTATTTGATTTTCTNATCGATTCTGAGGAAGATAATTTTATTGAATTTTGTGAAGAATTTAGTGATGATTTTGATGAGGATGATTTAAAATTGTATAGCATATATTTTTATTGCAAAGTTGCATTTTAATTATTTCCACTTTATGTTGCAACCAATACTTGGTTTTTGATTTTTATCAATTTTTTCTCCCTTAATTAATGAGTCAATAGCTTTTCTTAAGTCATGCCCTGTCACAGGAACATCATTTCCTGGACGAGAATCATCTAGCTGTCCTCTGTAAACTAGTTGTTTTTCACTGTTATATACAAAAAAATCTGGTGTACAAGCAGCATCATATTTTTTAGCAACTTCTTGAGTTTCATCAAATAAATAAGGGAAATTGAATTTTTTTTCTTCAGCTAGTTTTTTCATAAGTTCAGGAGAATCTTCAGGATAGTTCACTATGTCATTACTAGAAATAGCTATAAATGATATTTCGTTATCATATTTTTTTGTGATTGAAACAATTTCATCTAAAACGTGAATAACAAAAGGACAATGATTACAAATAAACATAATTATGGTACCCTTTTTGTTAAAATAATTATCAGAAATGACAGTTTCATTATTTATTGTGTTAAGTANTTTAAAACTAGGAGCTAGCGTTNCTAAATTAACCATATTTGAAGGTGTTCTCGCCATAGTAATTACAAATTTAATTTATAATTTTATACTATGATTGAAACAATCACAAGTTTTTTTTCAGANATTACATCAGCTCAAAGAGGATCAATTTTGGCTGTAGGTTTAATGTTTTTTTGGGTTCTTGAGGGTTTTTTGCCTTTTAAGATGTTTAAATATAANAANCTTAAACATGCATCTACCAATATATTTNTAACACTAACAACGATTATTGTTAACTTTTCTTTGGCATTTTTAATCGTATTAACTTGTGATTTTATTTCAGCCTCTGATTTTGGATTACTTTCCTATTTGAGCATAGTTGATTATCCAATTATTTCTATTTTAATAACATTAATGTTGCTTGATTTGATAGCTGCTTATTTTTCTCATTTTGTTCAACATAAAGTAAAAATACTNTGGACCATTCANATGGTTCATCACTCAGATAANCATGTAGANACAACTACTGCTAATAGACACCATCCAATAGAAAGTGTGATTAGATTCTTTTTTACATTATTAGCAATAATANTTTCTGAAGCATCTATTGAAATTGTTTTCTTATATCAATCCCTATCAGTAGCNTTTTCACAGTTTAATCATGCAAATATAGGATTGAGTGATAAAGTTGATAAANTACTTTCCTATGTGATTGTATCTCCAAATATGCATAAGGTTCATCATCATTCCTTCATGCCTTATACTGATTCCAACTATGGAAATATCTTTTCAATATGGGATAGAATATTTGGAACCTATATGGAACTAGATAGAGATAAGATAGTATTTGGTATCGATGATAATTATGATGACAAAAATGATATTGTAAAAATTCTGAAAAGACCTTTTAGAAAATCTTAGATATCTTCAAATTCAACTTCATCAGACTTTTCATCATCTTTTTTATCCTCTTTAACCTCATCTTCTTTAGAATCATCATTTGATGACTCTTCCTCTTTTTTAGACTTAAAATCCTTGTCATGGATTTCGCTAATAACTTCTAAGCCCTTTTCATCTATAATATATTTAGTCATTTCACCTAAAATATTTGAGAAGTTTTCAAAATCTTCTTTATATAAGTAGATTTTGTGCTTTTTAAAGTAAAACGTACCATCCTCATTTGTGAATTTTTTACTTTCTGAGATTGTTAAATAATAATCGCCAGCTTTAGTAGATCTTACATCAAAAAAATAAGTTCTTCTACCTGCTCTTAAGACTTTTGAATAAATGTCTTCATTTACATGTTGTTTATTTTCTTCCATTTCAATTTTAATTTGATTCAAAAATGGTTAAAAAACTATTATTAACAAAAATTAATATTATTTTTTTGTTTTTTGCTTATCGTAAGTTTCTTTGTAATAACCATCGATTTTGCAAAGCTCCTGATGGGTTCCAATTTCAATAACTTTACCTTGATTTAAGACTAAAATTTGATCACATTGCTCGACCGTTGAGATTCGATGACTAACTATAATCTTTGTTATATTTTTTACATGATTTTTTAGGTTATTTATGATTTTGTGCTCAGTTTCAGTGTCAAGTGCAGAAAGACTATCATCAAGAATTAAAATTTTGGGTTTCTTAATTAGTGCTCTAGCTATAGCAACTCTTTGTTTTTGCCCACCAGAAAGATTAATTCCTCTTTCACCTAAAATTGATAAATATTTTTTTGGAAAACTAATTATATCATCATGAATGGATGCGAGTTTAGAATAATGAATGATATCGTTCTCATCTGATTTAATATTACCAAAATTAATATTGTTATAGATTGTGTCAGAAAAAAGAAATGTTGATTGCGGAACATATCCAACTTGTTTCCTAATTAAATCTAAATTATGTTCTCTTAAGTTTCTGTTATCAATAAAAATATTCCCATAATCAGGATCATAATTCCTTACAAGCAGTTCAAGTATACTAGATTTTCCAGATCCAACAGAACCAATTATTCCTAAAGATTCACCAGCCTTGACAGAAAAATTAATATTATCTAAAGCTTTAATGTTGGTTTCAGGGTATTTTAAACAAACATTACTGAATATTATCTCACCTGAAATTTGGTAATCTTTTACATTGTGATTAATGATTTCACTCTTTTCTGAAAGAAACTCATTAATTCTTCTTTGTGATGCATCAGCCTGTTGAATAATAGATGTTACCCATCCAACAGTCGCAACAGGCCATGTTAGCATATTCACATAAATAATAAACTCTGCAAGTACACCTAAATCAATTTCTCCGTTAATGTACTGATTGCCTCCTACATAGATTACTATTATATTACTTAATCCGATTAACAAAAGCATCATTGGAAAAAACCAAGATTGAAATTTTGCTAGATCAACACTTTTATCTTTGGTTTCATTAGCAAATTCTTCCATGAAATAATTAACCTTTTCTTCAATAGTATTTGACTTAATAATTGATATTCCACTAAAGGATTCTTGAGAGAATGTTGTTAGTTTTGAAAGCGATTCTTGTACACTCTTACTTTTTATATTTATTTGTCTACTTAATTTATAAATTAGAACTGATAGAATGGGTAAGGGTATTACAGCGTAAGCCGTAAGTTTTGGATCCACACTAACCATGTACGTAATGATAATTACAAATAATGATACCGTATTAATTGTATACATTAGCGCAGGTCCAACATACATTCTGACTTTACTTACATCCTCACTAATTCTGTTCATTAAATCTCCGATTCTATTATTTTTATAAAATTTGACATTAAGTTCTTGATATTTAATAAAAATCTCATTCTTCAAATCAAACTCAATATATCTTGAAACGTTAATCAGAGTTTGTCTCATAATAAATGTNAACAAAGCGGCAATTAAAGCTGAAGCAACTATGAAAATTATNTTTAATAACAATTGTTCTTTCAGATAATCAATTTCTATTGAATTCTTTAACGTGTATTGTTCAATTAAAGTAATTGAATCACCAACTAGGTTGGGGGCAACTAAAGCGAAAATTCTTGCTATAATAGTAATTATAATACCAATTATTATTTTGCTTTTGTATGTGTAAAAAAACTTATTTAGGTACTTTAATTCACCCATAAAATTGATTTTCAAATATACATTTTAATTGATGTTTATAGTCTAAAAATATTTACATTTGCCTTCAAGTTCATTTAAATGTTAAACAGAAGGCACATAAGAATTAAGATATTACAATTATTGTATTCAAAAACTACTGGAAAAACAGATAATAGATCCCTTTTAAAACAATTTGAACAAACATCGCAAAACTTTTACAAACTNTTTTTAACTCAATTAATTCTCTTAAAAGAAATTTTCAAAGAGTCCAGGAGAGTTGTAAACCTCAATGAAAAAAAATATTTCAAAGAAGATTCTAAGTCTATAGTTAACTTTTTTACAGAAAATAAATTGCTTAAGTCAATTCATTCAGATAAAATTCTTGTTNAAGCATCGGAAAAATATAAATTAAATTATTGGACCAACAATATCAACAANGTTCAAAATATATTTAAAGAGATTTTGAATAGTGAATTTTTTATCAAATATTCAAAAAGTGAAAATTCTTTTGTTCAAGACATTTATAAAAATGTTATAGCTAGTAATGATGAATTATTTGATTTTTATGAGGATTGTGAAATTGGTTGGGTTGATGACTTTCCACTTGTTAATACAATGGTTTTAAANTGGTTGATTAATTCTTCAATTAATGGTTCAGCCTCAATTCCAACAAAAATATTTAAAGATAGGTCTGACAAAAAGTTTGGTAAAGAATTGTTTAAAATTGCTGTTAAGGATGATAAAAACATCCAAGATCTCATAGATGAACATACACCTGATTGGGACAATGATAGAATCGCTGTCGTTGATATGATTATTTTGAAAATGTGTATACATGAATTTATAAGTTTTCCATCTATTCCTATAAATGTTAGCATAAATGAATATGTTGAAATTTCTAAAGAATATTCCAGTCCAAATAGCAGCACATTTATCAATGGTGTTTTAAATAATATTTACAGAAAACTAGACAAAGAAGGAATGATAAATAAAAATGAAAGGGGTTTGCAATAATTTTATAATTTTATAATATGAAATTTTTTATGAAAGTGTACAGTTATTTATTCTTTAGCCTTTTGGCTGTATTTTTTGTTGGGTTTGTTTTTAAATCCTGTGATTCTGATCCTTCAAAAAAGATTAAGGCAGAGAATGTAAAAGCAACTGAAGAAAGACTTGATAAGTCTTATAATTCACCAGAAATTGAGTTTGATTTTGACACATATGATTTTGGTGAAGTTAAGGACGGTGAGGTGGTTGAGGTTGATTTTAATTTCACAAACACAGGAAAATCTGATTTAATAATTTTTGATGCTTCTGCAAGCTGCGGATGCACAGTTCCAGAATATCCTCAAAATGTAAATATAGGTCCTGGTCAAAAAGAAAAATTAAAAGTTAGATTTGACACTTCAAATAAACCTGGAAAACAAATTAAGTCAGTGACTTTAACAACAAATACAAATACTGGTAAAAAAATTATAAGATTGTCAGGTTTTGTTTTAAATAAGTAATATGGAAGGATTTGGTCAATTTTTACCGATAATACTGCTTTTCATAGCAATGTATTTTTTATTTATTCTGCCTCAGAGTAAAAAAGCAAAAAAAGAGAAAAAATTTATTTCGAATATAAAAACTGGAGATAGGGTAGTAACAAAGAGTGGTATGCATGGAAAAATAG
>JGI24820J26691_1000342_pt1 | contig 13656 bp, 21 predicted proteins | sample METZYME_5_50m_FD_26691 | JGI IMG/M metagenome (IMG submission 26691) | reverse complement strand
TTGATTTAATTCTTCTTGATGGTGAGTAACAATATTTCCTTTTTCATTAAATACAATAAATCTAGAACTTGTAGTTCCTTGATCAATAGAACCGAAATATTTCATAAGTTATATTTTAAAATTTGAATTTTAAATTTGCCTAATAAAAGTATTTATATTCCGTTTTGTGATCCAAATGGACCTATGATTGTGCCCATTATGAATCCATAGACAAATCCATAAAAAAATCCAATTTTTAAGTATTTTATTGTTTCATTTCTAAAACGTAATTTCCCATCCTCTTCGAACCTAAATTTGTAACGATACTTTTCTGAAAATGTATGTCTTACAACAGGATATAAATAAAAAACAAAACCGATCCCAATACCTGAAAGTACGCCTTCAATCAGTCTTGAAAGTGCTTCCTCTAACATTATTCCAATTTACTAAAGTTATTAAATTATAAAGATACACTTAAATAATTACTTATGGAATATTTGTACGAAGAATCAGCAGTATATTTGATTTTATTTATTGTTGCTTTTTTTGCTTCATTAATTGACTCTATTGCTGGAGGAGGTGGACTATTAACTACTCCTTCAATGCTTTTAGTTGGTATTCCTCCACTTAATGTATTAGGAACAAATAAATTCCAATCTTGTTTTGGTACATTTACATCTACATTCAACTATTACAAAAATGGTTTTCTTGTAGAAAAAAATAAGATACTTTACACTGCATTGTCATTCATTGGATCTGGTGTTGGAACTCTGCTCGTGAGTAGAATTTCAAATGAAACACTTGAATCGGTAATACCAATACTACTTATTTTGGCTGCAATATTTTTCATTACTAATAAAGGACCCTCTAATGTTAAAAGGAATGAAAAACTACTTATTTTATTTAATTTAATTGTCTTTGCAATTGGTTTCTACGATGGTTTTTTTGGTCCAGGAACAGGTTCATTCTTTGTATTAGCTTTTATCATAATTAAAGGAGCAAACATTATGCATCAACAGCAATTACAAAATTGCTCAACTTTTCATCAAATTTTGCTGCTTTTATTATATTTGCTTTACAAGGTTACGTAATTTGGTATTTAGGGCTTGTGATGGCCGTTGCTCAAATAGCTGGCGCATATACTGGTTCTAAATTTGCTATAAAAAATGGTGAAAAGGTTGTGCGACCTGTATTAGTAATTGTATCTATTCTTCTCTCGTTAAGAATACTTTTAGGATAAAAAAAACCGGTAGCTAACTACCGGTTCTGAAAAAGTTTAACTGTCCTCTATTTTAGATTTTCAGCTGATGTTTTTCCGTTGTTTTCTACTAAGTCGTACTCTACTTCTTGACCTTCATCAAGATTTTGCATACCTGCGCTTCTTACAGCTGTGATATGTACAAATACGTCTTTATCGCCTTCTTCAGGTTCGATAAATCCATATCCTTTAGTGGAGTTAAACCATTTCACTTTGCCTTTCGGCATAATTCTCCTTAATTTCGTCATGTCTTGTAAAAGACATATTTAACTATACATGTATTGAGATATATTTAATAATTTATTACAAAATTACATATCAAGAGATTGGAAAAGTATTTTTTGTAACTCTTTGACAAGGCCGTCTAGTGTATCTTTTTTGTGAAAATTTCTCATGTTATCAACCATATTGTCAGACTTAAAAATATTTTCTAATTCTAATAATCTATTTAAAGAGCCTAAGGGTGTAACTATAGATTCTATTTCTTTGGTTAAATTATTAATTACTTCTTTAATTGGTAATGTTCTACCTTCTAAATCAACTATAAATTTTGCGTTTAAACCATCTTTTATAGCAGCCCACCTATTCCTTTCAATCAACCAGTTAGGTATTGGTGCATTAAGTCTTCCCTCTTCCCAATCATTGCCAATTTTTATAGCAAGCCCTTGAACAAATGTAGCAACTGCGACAGTGTCAACAAGCGATGGCATCGAATCTGCAATACGAACCTCCACAGTTCCATAAGCAGGATGTATCCTTACGTCCTTCCAAACTTGCCTATATCCTATTCCTTTTTTAATTACATCTGCAGCAACTAAAGTTTCTAGAGATTGCTCATATTCTTTCCAGTCAAGATATGGTTCTGGAAGTCCTGTATTAGGAAGACCTTGAAATACACTTAATCTTGAACAATAAAGTTCAGTATCTTTTCCTCTCCAAAATGGAGAACATGCACTAAGAGCAAGTATTAAAGGTAGATATGTTCTTATTTCGTCATGCACAGCAACAGCTTTCTCTTTTGAATCCATACCTACATGTACATGCATTCCAAATGTTAATAATCTCCTTACAGCCCAACCATATTTTTGTGCAAACTCTTCATATCTAGGATTTACATTTGTTATAACTTGATCTTCATATAGAGCAAATGGATGAGTTCCTGCAGCTATCAAACCAGCATTGAAACCCGTGGCTAGATCTAAAACTTTTTTAAAGATTGAAGATAGCTCATCATATGTATCATTTGAATCTAATGCGGGAGAACTAGTAATTTCAACAGTGGATAAATATAACTCATGCTTTACTCGATCTTCATTTCCGAAACCATTAACAATATTTTCAGCAATATTTACTAAATCACCAGAATTATTGTCTACAATTTGAGCTTCTACCTCAACTCCAACTGTTGATTTTTTAGAGGGATTGAAAGTTACTTTTTCCATATATTTTAATTTTAGTTTCATAATTTAATCTTTTTCATAGAGTTAATTACTTTTTAAATTAAAGATATGTATATTTATGATATGAAAATTTTTCGTCGTATTGTTGCTATTTTCTTAATAATTTCAGCAACCACAGGTTTAATTGAAGAATTAACTACTTATGGTGATATCTCAGATGAAACGATTGGTGGATTAGTAATAACAACATTTCTTGTATATCTTCTTTTAAGAAAACCTAAACAGAAGTTAAATAATAGTGCCCAGCAATATCAAAAAGATGAATCTATAGAAGAATCAAAAGTTGTTGAAGATGAAACAATTAAAAATAGAAAAATTTTGAATAATTCATCAATGACAGGTAATAACAAGAATGTAAATACTAATTCTGGATACAGTCCAATTAATGACGAAGAAACTTTTATAACCAGAATATTTAAAGGTAAATCAAACCGCATCGGTTGATTTAAATAAAAATGAATTTCTTTGACATTGCAATTTTACTTTTTACGTTGGAATTAATTTTTAATAAATTTATTTCAGAGAAGGTATTTCTATATTCTCTATATCTAGCAGTAATAACGTCCCTGGCACAAATTTTTACAGTTGGTTATAAGTGGCAATACATGCCAATATATTTAATAATTTTTTTCTACGCAATAAAGTACACTTCGAGTTTTTCACTTAATAACAAATTATTAAGATATAGTTTATTTTTTATTATTTTAATTATCTACGCAATCTCATTTTTAACTAACTTTTATTTACCAATACCTGAATTTACAATTCAAGATAAAGAATATTCAGTAAGTTATGAAGAAATTCATATTGTACTGGACGATAGAGAGCAACCAATTGCATTTAGTGAATTAAGTAATTTAGAACCATCTGGAAAAAGAGAGCTCCTTGTCGACATATATTATCCAAGTAACGATACAACAGAGCCAATTCAACTATTTAAAAATTCACCAAGTAATTGGGGTGAGACCGTAATTAATTATTTGAACAGAACTTGGGGTATTAATTTACCTACTTTTTTATTTAGTCATTTAAATCTTTCCTTATTTTGATATCGGAATAAACCTTGATCCGCTCCCAAATAAATCACCAGTTATTGTTTATACACATGGATGGGCTGGTGAAAAAATATTTGCTTCAGATCAATTAATCACATTGGCTTCAAAAGGGTATGTTGTTATTGCATTAGACCATACTGGACTTGCAATGTTCACGGAATTACCTTCCGGAACTATTTACAATACTGGTGGTACTGAAGAATCTTCGAAAGTTTTTAATGTAATGTTAGAAATGTCAATTGACATCGAAAATACAATTAACTACTTCATGGATAATAATAATTATTATTATGCAGATTTTAATGACATATCAATAATTGGTCACTCGACTGGTGGAGGCTCTGCTCATTTATATTGTTTATACAATAATTGCTCAACAGTAATTCTTCAAGATCCATATTTTGTTCCTATAGTTGAAGAGCTTGGTTCTATTGATTTAAATAGTGAAACATATTTTATATATAGTGAAGATTGGTATCAAGGATACGAAGATAATGAACAATTAAGTGAAATCGAAGTTTATAGAAATTATGTAAATAATAAAAATTTTGCACGTGGATATTATTTAAATGATTCAGCTCATTATGATTTTGTAGCATTTGGAAGTATCAGTAGCCTAACAAAATATACTTTCTTGAAAGGTACGATTGATTACGAAAACTCCTTAACTGCTAATAACTACTTCAATCTATCAGCAATTAATAGGCAAGATATTAATGAAACAGATTTTTTAACAAAAATTAATGAATAATGTAAACAAATTTCTTTTGTTATTTGGACTACATATTAGATACAAAAGAATATGGATTACAAAAAGATTAGAAAAATTAATATGGTTAAGTTTTGTATTTATTGCTTTTTTAAAATTTATACGTTAGATATAAAATAATAATATGAAACTTGATGGAACAAAATTCCAAATTAAAGTTTGGAAAGAAATAGCAAAAATTCCATATGGTGAAACTAGAACTTATAAACAATTGGCTGAAGCTATTGGATATCCTAAAAGTTATAGAGCAGTAGCGAACGCTTGTAGTGCCAACCCCTATGCACCGCATATACCTTGTCACAGAGTTATTAGATCAGATGGTACTTTAGGTGGGTACAGCGCTAAAGGCGGAATTGATAAGAAAAGAAGACTACTAAAACAAGAGATGTCGTAATTATTTTCTTTTTCCAGTTCTATTAGTTCTGAAATCTAAACGTCCTTTACGTTTTTGCATATGTTTTTTCTTCTTTTTTTCTCTTCTAGCTTCTCTAATTTCTTTTTCAACCATGATTTATGTTATTGTATGTTAATGGATGATACATTCAAACACATATTACCAAAAATTGGATTAGGTACTTACAATATGACTTCAAAAGAAGCTGAAGTTATGACTTACGAATCAATAAAACATGGATACAGGCACATTGATACTGCAGCTGTTTATAAAAATGAAGATGGAGTAGCAAAGGCACTTCAAAGAATTTTTGCTGAAACAAACATTGAAAGAAAAGATGTATATATAACTACAAAACTTTGGCCTGGAGGATTAATTAAATTAGATAGAGTTAGAAATTATAAAGATACGTTAAAATCTTTTGAAAAAAGTTTGATGAGGTTAAATCTAGAATATGTTGACCTTTACTTAATCCATTCACCACATGCTAAAACTAAAAGAATTGATCAATGGAAATCGTTAATAGAACTTAAAGAATCTGGAAAAGTGAAGTTCATTGGTGTATCAAACTGGGGTGCTAATCATATAAATGAATTGAAAGAAAATAACTTACCATTACCAGATGCTAATCAAATTGAAATACACCCGTGGTCTCAAAAACCGGATTTAGTAAATTATTTAAAAGAAAACAAAATTAATATTATTGCATATAGTAGCTTGGTACCACTCTCTACTTGGAGACATAAAGATGGAGAAAACAGTAAAAAAACAACTGAGATGTATGAAATAGGTTCAAGTGCAAACTCTCCATTTAAATTATTAGCAAATAAATATAATTGTTCAGAACCTCAATTTTTACTTCAATGGGCTATTCAACAGAACTTTGCAGTATTACCTAAAACTATTGATTTGCTAAGGATGCGTGAAAATTTTGATTTTAATTTTTTTATAGAAGAAGACGATATGCATTATGTAAGTACGCTTGATTTGGGTGATAGTGTTACTTGGGAGTATGGGGACCCATTAAAAGTCACCTGATAAAACTTAAATCAATTAACAATTATTTATAAATTTAATTTCTACTTAAAGTTATGGTTATGAAAAACATTAGAACGTTTAATGATATTGACATTTTTATTACAAGTTTCATGAATAAATGGGGCTTAACACTTCTTAGGTATTCATTGGGAATAATATATATTTGGTTTGGAATTCTTAAACCCTTTGGTTTAAGTCCTGCGCAAGAATTAGTTGAAAATACTGTTTATTGGTTTGAAAACCCAAAGACTTTTGTTCCAATATTAGGTTGGTGGGAGGTAATCATCGGAATTACTATGTGTATAAAACCTTTAATACGTGTATCCATATTTTTACTTTTTATTCAAATGCCAGGAACCTTTTTACCTCTCATTTTGTTACCAGATATTTGTTTTACAAGTTTTCCATTTGGATTAACTTTAGAAGGACAATACATTATTAAAAACTTGTTAGTTATTTCAGCAGCACTTGTAGTGGGATCTACGGTTAGAGATAAAAAATAATTCCCAATGTTTTACATTTTATTAATTGCAACATTTATTATTGTTTTTTTTACAAACATCATTGCAAAAATACAAAAAAAAGAAATCAACAATTGGTTAGATGATCTAATTATCAACAACTATAAATTAATTATTGGGCTTCTCTTTCTAATATTTACATTCACATTCTGGAAATACAGTTGTTTTTTTATTCAGTACAACTGTTAAATAAATAACTTGGGAAAAACTTAACATTTAAAAATTTATTTTTAAAAAATTTTGAAGTACTTCAGTGCACGTATTGCTGAATAAATTATAAAAATAAAAACAACTACCGAACCTAAAGCTTCAACAAAACTTATTCCAGGAGGAATGTACAAAATTAGACTTACTAAGGCACAAACAATATAAACAATTACTTTAAAAAATAGACTCTTTTTTTCATTTTCATTCTCTGCGTTTTGAAATTTTTTTAGAGTTCTTGTAAAAAGTTTTGCTAATAGTTCAAACATTAATCTTTACTATATCAATCCCCTCCTTGTTTTTCTATCAACTGGCCTAATATAATTATCTTATGAAAAGAATTTACACTTTTGGTCATGAACAAGTGCAACGAAATATAACTGTAGGTGACATTATTCAAAACAAAAATAAAAATATAAAAATGACCCAAGTTACGGCTGCTAATCAAGAAGAAGCTGAAATAATTGCTAATCAAGATATAGATATGATTATTACCGGAAGTGACTGGTATCAAAATGTCAGAAATGGTGCGCCTAACACTTTTATCACAGCAGCTCTTTTTGCTGGCAGATTTATTACAAATGAAGAAATTCTCCGTGGTGCATTTGATGTGATGATGGCAGGGGCAGATTCCGTACTCACCCCTAGAAGTTTTGAGGTTGTAGAGATGTTAGCAAAAGAAGGTATCCAAGTTCAAGGCCATGTAGGAATGGTTCCTTCAATGGCAACAAAATATGGTGGGATTAGAACAGTAGGTAAAACAGCTGACGAAGCAATGGAAATTCTAAGAGATATGAAAAGACTTGAGGACGCAGGTGCTTTTGGTGCAGAGGTTGAGTGCGTAGCTGAAGACGCACTAAATGAAATTAAAAAACATACATCACTAGTTATAAACTCTCTTGGCTCTGGTTCTGGTGGAGACGTAATGTTTTTATTCTTTGAGGATATATGTGGCGAGACATCAGGAATAAAAATGCCTAGACATGCTAAATCTTGGGGCAATGGAAAAGATATTAAAGAAAAACTTAATAAAGAAAGGTCAAAAGCAATTAAAGGATTCAAAGATGATGTTGATTCTGGTAACTACCCAAACAGTGACCACACTGTAGAAATGCTTCCTGGTGAAAAAGAAAATCTGCTTGAAAAACTAGACAGTCTGTAAATGAAAAACTGGCAAAAACTTGCGGTGGGTTTGGGAATTATCGGTATTGGTTACAACTTCATAATTAGATACGATTCACTTCCCTATTATCAGTTAATTGCTATTGTGATTGGATTATATTTTATCCTTAGAAAGTTTAGGAACTAGTACAGGGGTATTTCTTTTATATTGTTGATACTCTTCTAAATGACCATATCTTTCATCTGCAATTCGTTCAAGCAAATTAACTCCACTCATACGAGTCAATAAAATATATACAAAAACTGGTGAGATAAGAGTTATGTACTCAATACCAGTTAATGTATTTAGAGCTATAACGGCAATGCCAGTCCAAAGTGTTANCTCTCCAAAATAATTGGGATGCCTTGATCTTGCCCACAAACCTGTATGAATAAATGATTCGCTAGGATTATTTTCTTTTCTAAATACTCGTTTTTGATAATCAGAAATAGATTCAATGGTAAATCCTGAGAGCCACAATGCCATACCAAAGATTGCTAGAACAGGTAAAGTATCATCTTCAGGTGATAAGATTGCAATAATTGCTGCGCATGCGGTTAGTGTTACCCAGAGTGCTTGACCCATCCAGTATTGTAGAAACCAGAAAAAATGTCTTTTTGCTTTTTCAAACCGTACGTCTTTGCCGTCATTCCTTACTCGTCTAAATAAATAGATTCCTAGCCTTGAAGCCCAGACCATAACGTAAAAATAAATTATTGAATCAATCATAGTTTTATTTTCTACAGCAAAATATGCAAGTGATACAGTTGTAACGTATGTCAAGCTTCCTACTAAGTCGTAATATTTTTCAGTTTTTAATAGAAAAGAAGGAATAAAAAAGATTATCTGAAGTAATACTGCAACAATTAAAATAAACGTAAAGGCATTAATACCTCTTATCTGAATATCAATATTTTGTCCTGCAAAATTTATTAGCCCAATACAGATAAGAAAAGCTGTAATTGCAATTATGTTCTTAATTTGTCTAGTCATCTTCAAATTATATACATGTATTCAGTGTTACTTCTTGAACTAGTTACGACTTAACAATATTAATGTAGAAGATATGGAAGATAATTATTACGCATCCGATGATAAACAAAAAATGTTCATAAATTACTTTGATGCGTTGTATTTATTAAACATTGTCTTTAAAGAAAATAAGAATTACGAATTTATAGATTCTTCTCATATAGAGTCAATTTGGAATACGACTGAATACAAATATCATAAATTTTGTATTATTAAAGCTTTCAAATATGAATTGGGTGGTTATGAAGTTCAAATAGGTGATGAATATAAAGGAGTTTGCGATGATTTGATTCCAAAAGAAAATTCTAATATCACATACAATCCTCTTTCATATGAAGACAATCCAGATTTTAAAAAATCATATTGGAAAAGAAGAGATAATGCATTGAACTCCTTTACAGATGGTGATGAAAATTTAAACGAACATTACTATATTGCAGGTTTTGCTGAAAAATTTGATTATGAACAACAGAAAATTCTTGGGTTAAATACTCCATATGTAAATTTTGTAATTAATAATAATAAAGATTAATTTGTGGGAGATACAAGATTTGAACTTGTGACCCCTTGCGTGTCGAGCAAGTGCTCTGCCAGACTGAGCTAATCTCCCGTATTTAGAAATATAGCATCATTTAGATTTTTTATAAATTGATTATTTTTCAACAGTAATAATTCTTTTGCCAAACCTCAGAAATAGTCTTTCAACAATTTCAATAAGTAAATTTAGTACCCAAAGTCCTAAATATATCGCTAAAAATATTTGAATAAACTGCCACAAAACAAACACAATTATTCCGTAAACAAATATCCAAGTTATTGTAAATTTTAAGGAATATATAGGTGACTGACTATTCACTAAAAAGGTACCTCTTCATATTTTTGTATAAGAGAATCGTTATTATTTTTTGGGTTGTTAACTGCTCTGTCCACTCTATGAAATTCTATATTATCGTATTCATAGTCCAAAATCTTTGAATAAATTTCTTCGCTAGATAAATCTGATACCCATAGTTTTCTTTGTTCTTTTGAAAGCAACAATGGAGATCTGTTATGTATGGTATAAAGAGGGCTAACAGCTTCCCTAGTAATAATTGATGTTTCTATGTCACCACTGCTTCTATTCCAATAAAGACCTGCAGCGAATAATAAACTATCAGAATTATCAAAAAAATAATAAGGTTGTTTGATACCATCCTCATCTTTCCACTCGTACCATCCAGTAATTGGAATTACACATCTTGAGTTTTTAAATGCTGATGTAAATGTTTTTTTCTCAAGTAACGACTCATACCTAGCATTAAATAAAGGCCTAGGATTTGATTGACTTTTTAACCAATCAGGAAAATATCCCCAGTTAGCAATAACTAAATTATTATCAATTATGCATGGTGCCTGATTTTGCGGTGCTACGTTAAAATTTTGATCGTATTCGACTTCATTAAAATTATCTACAAAAGAAAGTTCATCTTTTTCAATATCAATATAATATCTTCCACACATGACNTTATTGTAATAATGAGGGGTCTATTGTGTCGCCGTCAGAAAATGTATGATGATCTTTTTTATATATGATATGAACTTTTTGTTTACCAAGTACACTCAATTGGTCCCTGTCTTTGATAAAATATGTATCTTTCTCTAGGCATAACAATTTGTACTTTCCTCTGTTTAACAATTTTATCGTATTAGAAATCCATGAATAAAAACTTTCACCATAATGAGGTATTACGATTGTATTTTGTAAATAATTTAAACCAACCCCTTTAATCATTTTTTCTCCCATAATCATTGCNCCAGCACTACAGCCTGCAATAATCCCCCTAGCTTCTACATTACGAAGTTCATCAGAAAACTCTGAATCTTTTATAGATTCGTACAAATGATTAGGTGATCCACCTGAAAAAAAAATAAAATTCGCCTTCTTCATTTCACGAATAACTAACTCCTTGTTTAAATCATTACGATTTCTAGCATCTATATGTTTATGGTTAACATCTAATTTACTAAAATGATTAATTGCTAAATTCTCCCAATACAGAAGTCTTTCATTTGATTCTTTACCAGCAGCTGTTGAAAAGGTAAGCACATAAGGCATCTCATCTAGATAATTTAAAAGTTTTAAATCTACATCAAGAATTGATGGTAAAAACTCTCCAGATCCTGTAATTGCAATCATAATTATTGGAGGCGACGACCGGAATCGAACCGGTGTACAAGGTTTTGCAGACCTCTGCGTAGCCACTCCGCCACGTCGCCATGAAGAGCGGTAGAAGGGATTCGAACCCTCGACCTTCTCGTTGGCAACGAGACGCTCTAGCCAGCTGAGCTACTACCGCATTAGTAATATATTAATAAAAGATATAAATAATAAAATTAATTTTTTCCAGTAGAACCAAAACCGCTGTCGGATCTTTCCGATACATCTAAATTATCAACTATTTCAAATTTTATTTCACCTGTAGCTATTGTTACCAATTGAGCAATTCTTTCATGCTTATTGACTTTATATTGAACATCTGAGTAATTCATTAAAGGAACCATTAGTTCTCCTGTGTATCCAGGATCTATAAGTCCAGGAGTATTTATTGGAGATATTAAATGTTTAGATGCTAATCCAGACCGAGGTAGGACGAACCCACCAACATTTTTTGGTAATTGAATAGAAACTCCTAGATTAACTAAAACTACTTTTCCAGGTTCTATCAAATACTCGTTATCTGAATATAAATCGTAACCAATATCATCGGGATGACTTTTTTCTGGTATTTTTCCAAACTCATTAAGAATTTTTATTTTTATATTAAAATTATTGTTCAGTGGTACCCTTTCAATGATGAATATTAGAGATTATTTTTCAATAAATAAAACTAAAACAACGAATAAAATAAAAATTCTCGATTTACTAGGTTTTGAACCAGATATAGAAATTGACACTTCACAATATGACTCAAATGTAATTAATGAATCTATCAGTACAGAACAACAAACGTTTGAAGAATTAATATCAAATACTGAAGATATCTACATAGAGATAAAGAAACCTAGTATCGAAACATATTTGGATACAACCGATACTGATTCTTTACAAACACCTACTGATACTTTTAATCCTTTGAAAATAACAGAACAGATTCAAAGAGTATGGTCAGATTTAGAAAGTCGAAGAAAATGGGTTTTACCAACCTTTATTGGATTATCGACTCTTTTTGTTATATTTATCTCTATCAGTAGCTATCTAGATTATAGAAATACTCAAACTGAGATAATTGAAGATGCAATAATAATAACATCTAATTCGAATGAACTTATAGATCTTTTACCAACTCTCATCGAGATATCTACAAATACTTTTTACTCAAAGTACGATGTTTCAAATGCAAGTGCTAATTTACAACAGATTGAATCATCTCTAATTGAATATAGATCAAATCTAGAATCAAGAGACGACATCGATAATAAAGAAGAAGTATTGAGTAATTTAAATAATGTTTTTTTATTGGTTAATGAGCTTGATTTAGTAATAACATATAGAATTTTAATATCTGAAGTTCTTGTATATGGAAATTTACCTGTTGAAGAAGATGAAGTTAATATCGACGATTTAACAATCGAACTGTCAGGTATAGTTGCTCAAAGTAAAGTGAATTTTTCAAATTTACCTGAAATAGACGAATTTATTAATCATAGAAACTTAGTTGAGGTAGCTCTTGTTACAGCCGAAGACTTACATGGACGTTATTTAGCTGCATTAAGAAACAACGAATTTGAAGTTGCAAAATCTATTGTTTCGGCAATTAATCTCAATAAATCAACTGAAATAAGAGCTTTTGAAAACTCATTAGAAGATTTTAATACTAAAAGTTTGAATATTTATAACAATTTTAAAGACTTGCCTTAGGTTATAATTCGGCAACTTCTTTTTCAAAATCAGATGCATCTGAAAATTCTTTATAAACTGAAGCAAATCTTAAATATGCAACTTTATTTATTTCTTTAAGATGTATTAATACAGTTTCTCCAATTAATTCACTTTTTACTTTTGCACCTTTTTCTTTAATTTCATTAAAAATATTGTCTACAAGGGTTTTTAGCTGCTTTTCATTAAGATCTAAACCACCAAAAGCATTTTCTATACCTTTGTACAATTTTTCGTAGTCAAATTCTTGAAGTTCACCGCTTCTTTTTTGTACAAATAGACCAATTTCCGCTTTTTCATATGTTGTAAATCTTAAATTACATTTTGGACACTCTCTTCTTCGGCGAATGGAGTTGCCTTCGTTATTTTTTCTCGAATCTACAACACTTGTTTCTTGCTTATTACAATAAGGACATACCATATGTAGTATTTATTATACTAACTTCTAAATGTTGTATCAAATATTTAATGGAATAACTAAAATTTTGTTAATTTCTAAAAGATATGAGTCTAAATTATTCATAATCATTACTTCATTTATAAAATTTTCTTTATTTGATGGATAAAATTTTCCAGCAATATTCCATAAAGTATCCCCTGGCTTTATTTTGTACTGAATAACATTAATATCTTGATCAGAATGAAGGGAATTCAGTGGATATTTTGCAATATTTACAAGAAAACCACTCAAAAAATACAATATGATAAATAGACTTATGTAATTTTTCATATTTTTAATATAGATTCGATGTAAGACAATTTATTTCGAACATTTGTTCTAATATATGATATAATTAAGTATGAAATTAAATAAACAAAATGAAATTTTGACATTTATCCAACACAAAATTGAAAATGAGGGTTATTC
>JGI24820J26691_1000340_pt1 | contig 13670 bp, 15 predicted proteins | sample METZYME_5_50m_FD_26691 | JGI IMG/M metagenome (IMG submission 26691) | reverse complement strand
GAGAATATAGAAGTTAAAAGGCAATTTGATAGTTCTGTAAATCAAATCAGAGTAATGACTGTTCATGGTGCTAAGGGACTGGAAGCACCGATAGTTATTTTGCCAGAGACTCACGATTTTAAAAATGAGATATCGGATGAAATATTGTTCACTGATGATCTAGCATTGAAAAAATTTTCCAGCACTGAGCGCAGTAACAAAACAACTGAAGTGTATAACAGTCAAAAGCAGAAAAACTCTGCCGAGCGAGACCGCCTTTTGTACGTTGCACTAACGCGGTCCGAGGTTTGGCTGATAGTGGCCGCAGCAGGAAATGTATCTGATGATGGAAAGAGTTGGTATAAAAAAGTTGAGCAGGGATTGATTAATCTTGATGCAAAGTCAGAACCTTTTTCACATGGTCACGGCCTTCGCTATCAGCATGGTAAGTGGTTGGTTGGCAAGTGTTCTGAAAAGCATCTTAAAAAAGCTTCAAAAATAAAATTGCCTCAGATTTTTAAAGAAAACTTAGGCACGCCGGTAAAATTTGAGAAATTTATCAATCCGTCAAACTTAATGGGATCCAAGAGTATCCAACGGATTGATAAGGTTACTGAGGGTGATGGCGCTAAACTTTTTGGTACGATAGTACATTTACTTTTAGAAAAATTGCCGAAATCCAACTCAAATGACTGGCAGAATATTGTGCCTAATCTACTGAAGTGGGCAGAAATATACGTGTCTGAAGAAACCCAGACTCGGGCATATAAACAGGCGGAAAATATACTAAAGAACCCAAGTTTTGAATTTATATTTGCTCCGGATGTTTTGGCAGAGGTGCAGTTTTCAACAATTGTAGAGTCTGTTGGAGGAATACCTATTGTTGGTGTAATTGATAGGCTCGTGTTGTCTCAGGATTCAGCTTTAATAATTGATTTTAAAACTAACCAAGAGGTTCCGTCCAGCATTGATGAGGTACCCCTTGGAATTCTAAAACAAATGGGAGCATATGCGGCATCAATGCAAAAAGTATTTCCGAAAAAAAATATAGAGTTGGGAATTATTTGGACTCACTCAGCCGAGCTGATGAAAATCGATGTTAATAGGGCTGTAAGTTCAATAGACTCAATCCGAATGACTTGACCTTTCCACTATGCGACCATAGGTTTCACCTAGGATAAGTTTAGGAGAACTTCATGGCAACAGTAGCGGTAACCGATGCAACATTCGATACAGAGGTTAAGAATTCGGAAATACCTGTAGTGGTAGATTTTTGGGCAGAATGGTGTGGCCCTTGCAAACAGATTGGACCTGCATTGGAAGAGTTGGCAATGGAGCTTGAAGGGAAAGTCAAAATAGCAAAGGTTGACGTTGATACCAATCCAAATGCAGCTGCTTCGATGGGCGTTCGAGGAATTCCAGCGTTGTTTATTTTTAAAGATGGAGAAGTGGTTTCCAATCGTGCTGGTGCTGCTCCAAAAGCAGCATTACAAAGTTGGATTGAAGAGAGTATCTAGTTCGGATTGAGAAGCTAAAATGTCTGTTAGCTTATTTTGTGCTTTTCTAAACCAGAGTATATTTTGAGCCAGTTTTTGATGGGGTAGAGACCTGATGGCAAATGAAAAATTCGGTACATGGCATGGCACCACAATTATCGGCGTTAAAAAAAATGGAAAAGTAGTTATTGCCGGCGATGGGCAAGTTAGCCTGGGTCAAACAGTTATCAAGGGGACGGCCAAGAAGGTTCGAAAACTTTCTCCAGGTGGCCATGATGTTATTGCTGGGTTTGCTGGATCTACTGCAGATGCATTTACACTATTAGAACGTTTGGAAGCTAAGCTAGACGCTATGCCTGGCAGTTGGCAAGAGCATCTGTAGAGTTGGCCAAAGATTGGCGAACTGATAAGTATCTTCAAAAACTAGAAGCTATGTTGATTGTTACAGATGGAGAACAATTGCTCGTTATTACTGGGGCCGGAGATGTCTTAGAGCCAGAACATAATGTTGCAGCAATTGGTTCTGGTGGCAATTATGCTTTGGCGGCGGCCAGAGGCATGATGGACAGCAAGAAGAGCGCTGAAGACGTAGCCCGTAAAGCTATGGCAATAGCGGCTGATATATGTGTTTACACCAATGGGAAACTAACGGTTGAAACACTTTAATTTTTTTCTGGAGAATAAAAATGACTGATCTTACTCCAAGAGAGATTGTATCAGAACTCGACCGGTATATTATCGGTCAACGAGACGCTAAAAGAGCAGTGGCGGTTGCATTAAGGTCAAGGTGGCGGCGAAAGCAGCTCGGTGATGACTTAAGAGATGAGGTTTATCCAAAAAATATTTTGATGATAGGCCCCACAGGAGTTGGCAAGACAGAAATAAGTCGACGTTTAGCAAAGCTAGCCAGAGCGCCTTTCATAAAAGTTGAAGCTACCAAATTTACGGAAGTAGGCTATGTCGGTCGAGATGTTGAGCAAATCGTCAGAGATCTTGTGGAGGCGTCTATAAATCAGACGCGAGAGTGGATGAGAGATGAGGTTCGTTCAAACGCAGAGCAAGCAGCAGAGGAGCGCGTGCTAGATGCGATAGCCGGCGTGGATGCGAGAGAAGCTACAAGAGAAATGTTCCGGAAAAAATTACGATCTGGAGAATTGGATAACACAGAAATAGAGCTAGACTTAAACGATACTTCAAGCCCTCTCCCCATGTTTGATATACCTGGCCAGTCTGGATCACAAATGGGGATGATGAATTTATCTGATTTGTTTGGCAAAGCAATGGGTGGCAGAACCGTCAAAAGAAAGATGACAGTTGAGGAGAGCCATGAAGTATTGATGAGTGAGGAAGCAGATAAGTTATTAGATGATGAGACAGTCACCCGAGCTGCAATAGATGCTGTTGAGCAAAATGGAATTGTGTTCCTTGATGAGATCGACAAAGTCTGCGCTAGGTCAGATGCACGAGGTGGGGACGTAAGTAGAGAGGGCGTGCAAAGGGATTTACTGCCCCTAATAGAGGGTACGACTGTATCTACAAAGTACGGTACAATCAAAACTGATCATATTCTTTTTATAGCCTCAGGCGCCTTTCATGTAGCAAAACCATCAGATTTGTTGCCAGAGCTTCAGGGTCGTTTGCCTATTCGAGTTGAGTTGCGCGCTTTAACAGAAGAAGATTTTGTCAGAATTTTAACTGAAACAGACAATGCGCTTACCCTTCAATACAAGGCTTTAATGGCGACAGAAGGAGTTGAAGTAACCTTTTCTACTGAAGGAATAAACGCATTGGCAAAAATAGCTGCTGATGTAAATGAGAGCGTAGAAAATATTGGAGCGCGTAGGTTATATACTGTTATGGAACGAGTTTTTGAGGAGCTATCATTCACCGCTCCCGATAAGTCGGGTACATCGATTGAAGTCAATTCAGAGTTTGTTGAAAGCAATATCGGTGACTTATCAAAATCATCAGACCTCAGTAGATATGTCTTATAACAGATTTATTTCATAAGTAGTCGGCTAAAGGTCCGTTAATTGGATCCAAAGCTTTATTTGTGTTTAACGGAGTATGCACCTTATTGTTTTTTACAACGATTGTCTGCGACGCAATTTTATTTGCATCAGCAGGATCGTGCGTGACCATCAAAACTAATAACCCCCTATTTCTAGCAATTTTTTCGATTAATTCTAACATTTGATCTTTGAGAGATGGGCCTAATGCGGCAAATGGTTCATCCAATAGCAAAATTTTATTTTTTTGTAGTAAAACTCTTGCTAATGCTACACGACTTTGTTGTCCTCCAGAAAGCTGTGAGGGTTTTCTGTTTTCTAGGCCGCGTATTCCAACCTCTGAAATGACAGAGTGCAGTTTAGCTTCATCATCATTTGAAATTTTTGGCCAGTGAGAAACGGCCAGCGCTAAATTTCGCCAAACGCTCAAATGTGGAAACAAGTTATTGTCTTGAAATAAAATGGAAATGTTTCTTTTTGAAGGAGGGAGGTCGCTAATTTCTTGTTCATTCCATAAGATCGAACCGCTCGAAATCTCAGAGAAGCCTGATATAAGATTTAAAAAGGTGGATTTCCCAGCGCCTGAGGGACCTATTATTGCATAAATTTTGTCAGATTCTAACGAGAGATTAGCAGAGATCGCTAAATAGTTTTCCTCGAAAGAAAAATTCAGTTTAAGCATTTCTTGTTTTGCCAATTCTATCAAAGACTAAGAAAATTCCTATTGAAATTAATACTAATATTACCGCTGATGCCATTGCTTGGTCTATACGGTACGCGCTCATTAACTGGTATATAACAAGCGGCAGTGTTTCAAAATTCGCACCTCCAAACAGAACAATTACACCTAAATCCCCCATGGACAGTGCTGCCACCAGCCCCATACTGTAAGTCAAAGCACCTTTTAATCTTGGCAGGTATACCCAGTAAAACCAAGCAAAAGGTGTCATTCCATAAGCGATAGATAGGCGATGGAAGTTTGATATTATTTCATCAGATGCTGGACGCATAATTCGAATTGCAAATGGTAGGCCCATTATAGAATTGACTGTCAAGATTACCCAAAAGGTAACTTCGAAAGGGCTAATAAAGTTTTTAATCATAAGAAATAAGCCTGCACCTATAATTAGTGGGGACACTGCGATGCTTAGAGTCCCAATCACTTCACCCCACTTGTTCATAAAACCCATTGCCAAAATTGTAGAAATAAGCGCAGAAAAAAGAGCCAGTGTGATTGAGTTAAATATCGGAGTCCAGATTGTGATTTCTAATAAATAGAAATTCTGTACTCCTTTAAGTAGTACTGAAATTAATGGTATAGTTAAGAAAAGACCCATTACAATTATAATGCCAAAGTCCCAAAAAAGCGATCCAAGCCTCAAATATCTTTTATGTATCGGCCGATCTAAGCTTTGATTAAAATTTAGGGGCAGACCAAAGATTATTATCGACAAAACACATGTCAAAGCAGCGATTGATAATTGAATGAATGCTAAAAATGATGCCCTTCCAAAGTCTAGCTCAAACCGAAATGATTGATATATTGCAAGTTCAAGGGTAGTTGCTTTCGGCCCTCCTCCTAAAGTTAAAACAACAGCAAAACTTGTTAGACACAGCACAAAAATAAGACTGAAAATTTGTGGAGCAATTAAGCGCACGATTGGCCAATCCAGTATCCAAAAACGTATTAAAAAATTTAGATTCAAGCCGTCTGCTAATCGATCGAGCTCTTTTGGTCTTCTTTCAAGGGCGAGCAAAAATGCTCTGGTCGCTAAAGGTATATTGAAAAAAATATGAGCTAATAACACACCTGAAAGCCCATATATAGAAAATACTGGAAACCCAAAAAAACTTAATAATGAGTTTAAAAGGCCTGAATTACCAAAAACAGATAACAAGCCTAATATTGCAACTATAACCGGTAGGATGAAAGGCACACTCAAAGCGACGATCAAAAGCCGTCGGCCTCTAAATTGTCTTCGTGACAAAGCTAATGCTAAAGGCCATGCAAGTAATACTGATAAAAGGGATGATAAAGCAGCCTGAAGTAGGGTAAATTTTAAAGCTGCTCTATCAGCAGATGTGAAAGTAAAGTTTTGGTCCGCATGGAATATTAGTACCACTAACGGACCAAAAACTGCAAAAAGCAAAGTGCAATTTGCTACTATTGAGAAAGTGCGTTGCGCCACTCTTCTATCGCCTGCTTAGTTATTTCTGACGCTTCATTTTCAGAGAAATAGACTGTGGATTTCGGCATTGGCAGATCAGAAAACACGGAAGGCCATTTCTCCATGGCTTGTGAAGAGGGATAAGACCAATTTGTCATTGGTATTAAATCCTGAAATTCGTCAGATAAAATGAATTTCATAAACATTGAAGAAAGCGCGTCATTCTTTGAGGACTTAACTTTGGCAGCTAGTTCAAAGAATGGGTAGTGTCCCTCTTTAAATATAGCGGCTTGCTTTGTGTTATCTTCCTCCACCACTATGTGGTATGCTGGCGATGTTGTGAAAGAAAGAACTCCTCCTGCCTCCCCGTCGGTGAAAAGACCGTAGGCCTCCGACCAACCTTTAGTCACGGTTAATATTTTTGGTGCAAGTTTTTGCCAGTATTCACCAGCATCTTTCCCGTATATTTTTTTAACCCAAAGAACCAGTGCTAGACCTGAGATAGAACTTCTGGGATCTTGAATGACTATTTTAATATCATCAGGTAAGTTTGCCAATTCTTCAAAGCTACTTGGTACTTTTGTTTTTGTAGTATCAAATACAAAACTGGCATAAGACCAATCAAATGGTAAAAATATTTCATCATCCCAATCAACTGGAAGGGTCAAAAGGCCATTGTCTTGTTTGTGAGGAGCAAAAATTCCCAATTCTCTAGCCTTTTTTGTTATGTCCGTGTTTAAGCCAATAACTACGTCGGCCGAAGTATTATTTCCTTCTAGTACAAGTCTGGGTAATAATTCTCCTGCCGAAAAGACTAGATCGCAATCACAAGTCTCTTCGAATTTAGCTTCTATAGAGGGACCTGGACCCCACTCAGAAGTAAAATAATCTGGTGCATACACTGTTAAAGTGGGTATTTGAGCCAACGCCATCCCGGCGCTCAATAATCCCGCTGCAAAAGTAATTTTAAGCAATTTTTCTCTCCTTATGCTAGCGGAGAGTGGTTTAGGGCACTGCCCAGACCTTCCCTCCGCCGGTTCTAACCGGTTCAGGTTCTACGGGTTCATTGAAATGTCTCAGCCCTGAGGGCACCCCGAGGTCCTTTCTTAGTATATACAGATTTAGTAATGATCAAGAGGAATTGACTTGAGGATTGGTTAACCAACGTTTACACCGTCGGTATGCATAGGAATTGGTAATGAGTATAAATACATTTGGACATTTATTTCGTGTTACAACTTGGGGTGAAAGCCACGGGGAAGCCATTGGAGCAACTATAGATGGTTGTCCTCCGGGTGTAGAAATAACCCATAACTATATTCGACATTTCATGGAAAAGCGACGACCTGGGCAAAGTAAATACACTACACAGCGACGCGAGAAGGATCTGGTAGAAATTTTATCTGGCGTTTTTGAAGACAAAAGTACAGGAACGCCAATCCAGCTCTTGATAAAGAATACCGATCAAAGATCCAAAGACTATAGTGAAATTGAAAATACGTTTCGCCCAGGGCACGCTGATATAACTTATTGGCAGAAGTATGGTATTAGAGACTATCGGGGCGGTGGTAGGTCTTCAGCAAGAGAGACAGCTTCTCGTGTTGCCGCAGGAGGGGTGGCTCGTGCCGTTTTATCTGAATTGGTGCCAGACCTCAGAATACAAGCTTACCTAACTCAAATAGGTCCGGATAAAATTGATAAAAGTAATTTCGATTGGCAAGAAATAGAGCAAAATGATTTTTGGTCTCCGGACAAAAAAGCAGCGGAAAGATGGGCTAAATATCTAGATAAGATTAGGAAATCACATAATTCTACGGGTGCTGTAATTGAGGTGCAAGCAACCAACGTGCCTGCTGGATTAGGTGCGCCAATTTATGGAAAATTGGATATGGATATAGCTTCCGCATTGATGTCCATAAATGCGGTAAAGGGTGTTGAGATTGGTGAAGGAATGCAAGCTGCAGAATTAACTGGTTCAGAAAATGCTGACGAAATATTTATAGGGAATGACGGTAAGCCAGAATATACTTCTAATCATGCTGGTGGTATTTTGGGAGGTATATCAACAGGACAGGATATTATTGCTAGATTTGCGGTAAAACCAACTTCCTCAATTTTGAGTTCACGTAAGTCGATAACTAAGACCGGCGAACCAACTAAAGTGGTTACTAAAGGCCGCCACGATCCTTGTGTTGGAATACGAGCAGTGCCAGTAGCGGAGGCCATGATGGCATGTGTTATATTGGATCATTTTCTTGTTAATCGAGGACAAATTGGAAACGCTGGCGGTCAAATTGGTTGAGTAAAGTGTTGTTTGATAAGTCTCTAAATACTTTCCTTTGACGTTTGTACTAATAATATACCAACAGTCACAATTAGGACTCCCAAATAATCAGATACACTAAGTGGTTCACCTAGTATCGACGCAGCAATAAAAACGCCAAAGAAAGGATTTAAGAAATGAAACGTTGCGGCTTTTATGGCGCCAATTTCATTCACTAACCAAAACCACACAACTGTAGCAATTAGACCGGGCGCTAAAGTTGTATAAATAAAAGCTACCAAAAGTGCCCAATCAAATACAACGGTATAAGTTTCGAGTATAATTGAAAAAATAGATAGTGAAGCTCCACCGATTAACATTTGATAACCAACTATTACCATTAAGTTTCCCTCAGAATTGGTGTTCCTCACTGCAAGTGTTGCAATTGACAATGCTAAAGCAGCCAAGATGCAGTAGATTAAACCTAATTCACTTATTCCAGTATTAAGCCGAAATCCCATTATTAAAATGACCCCGACAAAACCAAGTCCAAGCCCTACTACACCAATTAGTGCTAATCTTTGTCCTAAAAATAACCACCCTAATAGTGCAACCAGTAGAGGCATGCTTGAAGCAATTATTGCTGCTAACGAGGCTTCAATCCACTGCATCGCAACAAAGTTTAAACCTAGATATATCGTATTTTGACAGACCCCAAATACTACCGTTGCTTGCAACTGTTTTTTTGTAAGTTTGAAGGTTTGTTTTAACCAAAGTGCGATTATTAAAGCTAATGCGCCTGATAGAAAAAATCTTAATGATAATGCTCCCAAAGGTGGCGCGTGGCTGACGATAACTCGTGCAGAGGTAAAGGCGGAAGACCAAATAAGAGCAAACACCAAACCGAGAAGTAAAGCTTTGAGACTCAAATTTCCTCCAAAAATTAAAGATCTAAAGGCAATTCCACAAAATGCAAAGGGCCGCTTAAAGCGACCCCTTCAAAATATCAAATTTAATTGATTTTAGTTGTTTACACTTTCTTTTAAAGCCTTGGCAATTGTCATTTTAACAACTTTATCTGCCGCTTTTTTGAATTGTTCACCGGTTGCAGGATTGCGCACCATTCTTTCTGGGCGTGCACGGCACATGATTTTACCAACACCTGGTAAAGTGATTGCTCCCCCGCCTGAAACTTCTCTAGTGATGAGCCCACAAATTGCGTCTAGTGCTGCACTAGCAGATTTCTTATCTGTACCCATTTCTTCAGACAAAGCTGCTACAAGCTGTGTCTTTGTCATTGGCTTTGACATAATTTTCTCCTTATTAAATACCCAATAGGTTGGGCTTCACTATCTGATTGTAACTGAATATTGTGCAATAACACAACAAATAGTGTATAATTTTTGGTATAAAATAGCACTTTTTTTAAGTTTTTGGCAGAAAATAGGGTCTAATCTTAATAAAATTAGAATATATCAGCTCGAAATTTGTCCTTATTAGTAAATTTGATATTTTATGCTTGGGCTTCTACAAACAGCTTTAGTGTGTAGTAGTAATATCAAAAATATCTTAATTTTTATTAAACTAATCAAAAGAAATATCTTTTGTGGAAATTCTGGCTCGATTTGATTTTAATCCAGCTCGGTTTTTCTTTTCAGACAGGCGTTTTCTCTTACTGGCTAAGGTTGGCCGAGTAGGCAGTCTGCTTTTAGGTTTGAGTAAGGATTTTCTAATCATATCCTTCAAGCGTTTTAGTACAATCTCACGATTACGAACTTGGTGTCTCGTATCATCGCATTTGAGCACAATGGCGCCATCCTTTGTCCATCTACTCCCAGCGATTATTTTTAACCTTCTTTTTACAGGGTCGGATAATGATGGTGATTTCTCAGCTTCAAATCTCAATTCTACTGCGCTGCTGGTTTTATTAACGTGTTGGCCTCCAGGCCCGGAAGCCCTAACAAACTGTTCGCTTAATTCCCAACTCTGTAAAGTTATTTGTTCGTTAATTTTTAGCATCTTTGGAAGTCACCATTTTTTCCTCTATTAGTCATTTATTAGAAAAGGCCGCTCAGTTTGAGCGGCCTTCCAAGATTTTCGGAGGTGGGCCGGTTAGGTGGCTCACCAATTAAAAGCTTTGCATTTCAGGACTGCCCTAGATGCGACTACCCCTAACTGTTCCGACACCTCTCTCCAATACCTTTTTAGACACTGGACCACCTCCTTTCATTTGTTAACTCTATGTCTTATGGTGTCATAGAATAAAAATTTTTCAAGATGTTTTATTATCAAGTGATGAAAAAAACGAAACAAAATTCGAAAAGGAATTAATGCCGCTAGTCCAATGAGCCACTTCACCATTAAATCTGCTACAGCAAGTGATACCCATAGTGGCGCGTCAGCACCAAAGGTGAGAAAAGGAACTATCTCCCATGACCAAGAAATCTCATTATTTGCGGCCTCAGAAAAGAATGTTATTTGTGCTGAAAATGCAATCGTAAAAAAAACAGCAGTATCGATTAAAGATGCGAGAAGTGTTGAGGCCAGAGGCGCCTTCCACCATTCAGCTGAGCGCAATTTATTGAACACAGTTATATCAAAAAGTTGCGCTATAATAAAAGCTAGGCCTGATGCAAATGCTACTCTTAATGCTACAGCTGGATATTCATAGCCATCACCTTGTAGCATAATTTTGCTTCCAACAAGAGAGCATAAGATGCCTGTGATAAATCCTGCCAGCACTATTTTTCGGGCTGCCGTGGGCCCGTAAATTTTGTTCATCAAATCAGTAATTAAGAATGCGATGGGATAAGTAAATGCGCCCCATGTAAGAAGGCCATCTAGCAATAAGAATTGGACTAGAATGTTTGACGCAACTACTACTGACGCCATGGCAAAAATGCCAATAAGAAGTTTTTCCATAAAATTTATTCCCGTTTTTTATCCAAGGTTGCGGTGACTTGTTATTTTAAATTAACGTCTGAGCGATATCTTTAGATCAAAAGTTTTGCAAGCGTAAAGTATAATAATTAACTTAGCTCGTATCTCCATCGGGGTTTACCCTTAGCATAAGAACTAAACCAATTAAAAAGAGAAAAATAAGAGGAGATACACCAAGATTGTTACTGTTTGTTACTGCTGTAACATAGGCAATTAATGCTGGAGCAAGAAAAGCGGTAGCTCTACCAAGTAATCCGTATATACCAAAATACTGAGTTGAATTAGAAGTGTTCGTGTGTCTTACCATCATAGTTCGACTTGCCGATTGTAGAATTCCTCCGAAGCCACCAATTAGAACTCCACATCCATAAAAAATATTGTCTGGAATACTTGAGCCTTCAGCTAATGGAATGCCAAAGAAAGATACTCTGGACATTCCAACAACTATAACGCAAACAGCAGTTAAAACTATAATACTAAAGAGTATTACTGGCTTTGGCCCTACCCTTCTATCCCACTTACCACCGAGCCAACTACAAACAGCTGCTGCAAGTGCTGCAACTATTCCAAAAGTCCCAATTTGAACAATCGACCAGTCTAGAACTAGGGCAGCATAAACTCCTCCGAAGCTGTAAAGTCCATTTAAGCTATCGCGGTAAAACATATTTGAAATTAGATATCTAACTGTACTTTTTTTGTTGCGTAAGCTCACTACTGTTTTCCACAGATCTTTCAGGCCGCTTCCGAAGCTGGCGCCTATGCGTGGCTTGGACTTATCATTAATCCATAAAAAGTAAGGTATTGAAAAAATAATAAACCATAAAGCAACAAAAGGACCAACAAAGCGTGTTCCTTCTTTCGCCTCAGCGTTAAGGCCAAAAATTGGGTCAAAACCAATTAATGTTTTCCCATTTTCCTGTTCAACAAACAGGGTAAGAACTATTACAAGAGAAACTAGGCCTCCAACATACCCAAATCCAAAACCACTCCCAGAGATTGCACCTGTTTCGGATCTATGCCCCAGCGAGGGAAGTTGTGCGTTACTGAAAATGTAAGCCAATTCAGCACCAACAAACCCTACCCCAAAAGAAATCAAAATCCACTTCCAATTTGATCCATCGGGCAGGCCGAACCAAGAACTAGAGGCGCCAATTATCAGTAGAGCAGAAAAAAGATAAATCCATTTCATCCTGTTCCCGTAATTATCAGCAATGGCACCGATAATTGGAGCGGTAAAACCAACTATCAGACCAACTATTGTTATGGTCAAAGACCAATAATATTGAGCATTGGCTCTGGAAGATGCGCCGTCTAATCCGTTGGTTATAAAATACTCAGCAGCCACAGTGGCAAAATAAGGGCCTATGATAAATGTAACCATCAGCGTATTGTAAGGCTGGCAGGCCCAGTCATAAAAAAACCAGCCCCATATTTTTTTTGAAGTGTTCATAAGACTAGTCTCCCATTGCTCTATGTACTAAAACAAGTTCGCATAGACTAAAGCAAGTTATTCTTGCATTGGGGGCCAAGGTCTTTTTGCTTCTGAGTTAACCCAGTCTTTCAACCAGTCTGGCATTTTAGGTGACACAAGCGCCACTTCAATCTCATCAAAAATCTTTTGTGGATTAATAATTCCATTATTGCCTACAAACGCTGCGCGATAAATAATGTGCCCGGCGCACTCCTTTTTGGAATTCCACATAGATTGTTCAATGTACAAGAACCTTTTGTCCCAGCAGACCGTTCTGGTCTGCATTCGTATCCGGTCAAAAGCCCTTATGCGTTTTCGATACCTTACATTTGCGCCAGCCATTGTCATCGACCATCTATTTTTGAAAATGACCTTGCTAAAACCTGACCTGCTCGAAAATGGTATACGGCCTAAATCATACAATGTAAGTGCACGCCCATTATTAAGTTCAAACCAGAAATCAAGATCCCATGGCCAGCAAATATGGGACGACTCATGGATTTCACCTGTAGATAGGTACGGCTGAGATTTGTTAACTAATAGCTCTTTTGCCATTCTAATAAATGGATACATTTAAGGCTCACGATTCTTGCATGGTGTGGTGTTATTTATGGGTAGATATTTTTTAAAACTTGGCTCAAAAGCTAGTTCAAATAGTCACCTACACTTCGAACGTCAGAAGCTAAGCCTTCAAGAACAGAGCCTGCACCATCTAGAACTCCCTTTGTCGTTCCACAAGAGCAAAGCAGTAAAACTAAAGATGTACAGAATACTTTTTTTAACATTTTCTGATATCTTGCCGTAAATACGCACATGTAGCTTACATATTTTGCTGCACAACATCAACGTCTGGTAGTTAGATATATGTATATGCTTTTAGATCAGGCTGCGGTCTGTTGTTCTATGACTGGGCGTGACTGGAAAACAAATTTAGCGTCTTGGAAAGTCTCGAGTACAATTTTTGTTGCATGAGCCTCATCATAAGCAAATACTAACTGGTCGTCGACGTCCTCATAATGTTCATTAACATATCCAATTAGGTATGGTTTTAAGTAAGGTTTAAGCATGGTGATATCCTTTTATTATAGTCGATACGGTTGCTTACACCTTTTGGATCACTCTAACTCTTTGAAAGTAAGACGTCTCTTGGTATGAAGATTTTAAAAAAATTGCAGAGCCAAAACGATTTGATTAAATTGTTTATGACCCTGCTAAAGTAAAAAACGCAATAGGGAGACTATTCGTTTAAGGCTAAGATTTAACTATAAGGACAATTAAAGAAATAATTCTTAGCCTGATAAGTTTATATTGCAAATTGTGGAAATATAATGAGATCCTTAATTT
>JGI24820J26691_1000339_pt1 | contig 13671 bp, 13 predicted proteins | sample METZYME_5_50m_FD_26691 | JGI IMG/M metagenome (IMG submission 26691) | reverse complement strand
AGCATTTTTATAAAGTGTCCAGTACCGTAACCTTTGTAAACGCCAACACAATCTCCATAACTGCTTTTTGCTGATACAGATTTGATCATTGATAATAAATTTTCTGGAATTTTGTCACTGGTGCCAAGCATTAATGCAGGTCCATGTCTTGCCCCCGTTTCTCCACCTGAAATACCCATGCCTATAAAGCTTATATTTTTTTCCTTACATTTATTTCCGAGTTCAATACTATCTTTGTAAAAAGAATTTCCTCCATCAATTAAGATATCTTCGGGTTCAAGCAATTTAAATAATTCTTTTGAGATACTATTGGTAGCTTCACCAGATGGGACCATTAAAAGAATTTTTCTTGGTTTTTCAATATTATTTACGAACTCGTCAAGTTTTGTAAATCCAGATATATTTCTTTTAGAACTCTCATCAATAAGGTTATTAATCTTTTTCTCAGACTTATTAAATACAACTACATTTACTCCATTATCAGAAAAATTTAAAGCAATGTTTTTACCCATTACTCCCATACCAACAATTCCAATTGTTTCACTCATGAGAGAATTTTAACAACTTCCTTTTCAACTAAATTATTTAGATAATAATTTCTAATTGATACATCAACTTCTAGTTGATCTTCTTTATTAATTACATTTTTGATTGTTGAAAACTTGTGAAGCGAGTCTAGATGAAGAGGGCTTGTTAAAAGCTTAACTTCAATTAAATTGCCGAAAATTTTGTAAGTAATTTCAGATATTAAATTATCAAGATTTACTTGTTTTAAAGAAGAAACAAAAATTGCACTTTCATATTTTTCTTGCAAAAAATTTAGTGATGGTTTGTCAATTTTGTCTATCTTATTAAAAACTAAAATTTCTTCAACATTTGATTCAATTTGTTCCAGAATCTCGTGAACTGTAGATATATGCATTTCTGGAATTGCAGATGCTGCATCAACAACATGTACAAGTAGATTTGCATCTTTTACCACAGTTAATGTTGATTTAAATGAATCAATTAACGTTGTTGGGAGGTTTTGTATAAAACCAACAGTATCAGAAATAATTATTGGTTCGCTTAAATCATCTACTTTTAACTCTCTTTGAAGAGAATCTACAGTGGCAAATAATTCATTAGCCACATACGTTTTAGATTCTGTTATTTTTTCAAGCAAAGTTGATTTTCCAGCATTTGTATATCCCACTATTGATACCAGTGGAGTATTGTTTTTTTTCCTAAAACTTGNTTGAACTTCTCTTTGTTTTCCAACTTTTTTTATTTCTTTTTTTAACTTATTGATTCTGTTGTCAATCAAACGACTATCAGTTTCTAACTTTGTCTCACCAGGACCTCTAGTACCTATACCACCACCTTGTTGATTGAGTGATTTACCTAGNCCAGCTAGTCTAGGTTTTAAATAAAGTGATAATGCCAGTTCGACCTGCAANGTTGCTTCCTTAGATTGAGCGTGTAATGCAAATATATCTAAAATCAAACCAGTTCTATCAACTACGTCNCATTTAAAAAGTGATCTAAGNTCTTTCTGTTGATTTGGAGTAAGTTCGCAATCAAAAATGACAACATCTATGTCATTTGCATCAGATATGTCAACNAATTCAGTAATAGAGCCTTTTCCAATAAAAGTTTTAGGATCTACTTTTTCAACCCTTTTTGTCTGTATGATTGTTGGATCTGAACCAGCTGTTTTTACTAAATTAATAAGTTCTTTTAGAGACTCTTCTTTATCAGCCCTTATTTCATTTTTTAATATTATTCCTATTAGTAAAGCTTTTTGAGTTGATACAAATATATCTCTATCGGATACAGTTAGTAATTTTCTATCTGATTGGTTGGGGTTATTTCTTTGATTCAATTATTTCATAATAGGTAGTTGTCCACTGTCAGATTTATTTGAAATCTCCTCTTCAGCAATAATTTGAGATTCTCTTACTGCTAAAACAACCTTTCCTGTTGGTGGCCATATAAATTTCCATGCACCACTTGCAACCGCCCAAAATTGATTACCAGAATCAACATCAATTAGAGGTAGAGCCTCGGAAGTTTTTTCGCTACCTGCTGGCACTAACAAACCAGATTTAGTAAAGGTTTCTTCTCTTAGATGACCTACTCTCCATCCAGGCGAAACTTTAAATCCTGGTGGTGCAAAATCTATATTATCCAAGGTATTTTCTTCTGTCATTTTCTTATATTAAACACAAAAAAACTATAAATTAGCGGAGGTGGACAGGAATCGAACCTGCCAAAGACTTTTACACCTTTCAACAGTTTTGAAGACTGTGGAGCCCACCAGGCGCTCATTCACCTCCAATATTAAGACTAGTTATATAAAAAAATATTATTTGAATAGAATTAAATGTAATGAAAAATTTTCACAATACGTTTAACGAACTTAAGAAAAATAGAGGATTAAGTAATAAGCAGATTGCTTCATTCACTGGTGTAAAACTGAAAGAAGTTAAACAATGGGAATCTGGTACTAGCTTTCCAATTGAATCAAAAGTAGTTGATGCATTAGAAGGGTTACTGGGTACTGAAATTACTGAGTCACTAGTAGGTTATGGATCTAATACTAAAACTAACAAACAAATTCAAACAGCAGAAGATGAGATTTTTAAAGTAAAAAATGAAAAAATTGATATTACAAATACAAAAATTGATAAATTAAGAAATATATTTCAAAAACAACACCAGAACACAACGGAGTATACATTTGATGACGAAATTCAAAATATAACAGACGATTTTTATTTTGAAGAAGACCCAGATATAGTTTCACAGAAAGTTTTAGAGCAACCGTATATATATGATGAGAATCAAATGGGTTTTTATTTTTCAAGAAGTCTTAAAACTTTAGGATTGCTATCTATTTTAGGTATAGTTATATTTAGTTTTTTTCAACTATTTTGGGAATCATTTAACTTATTTATAGACAATTTATTGTGAGATTACTTTTCTACACAAAACTTGGTTTGGTTCTTTCTGTACTGTCAATTCTTGCTGGTGCATTTGTACGAGCAACAGGATCTGGAGACGGATGTGGTGCAACATGGCCAACGTGTAAAGGAAGAATAATTCCAAGTCTTTCGGATACTTCAGAAATTATTGAATTTTCGCATAGAGGTATAAGCGGAATCTTATTAATTGTTACTCTTTACATTTTTGTTAATTCTAGAAAATTAGAAAAAGGTAGTATTGCGAGAAGGGCAGCAAATTACTTGACCTTTTTTGTATTATTTGAGGCCTTAATAGGTGCGGTAATTGTTATATTTGAATGGGTAGGTTTAAACAGTTCTTTGCCAAGAATAGTTGCGGTACCAATCCACTTAGTGAATACTTTTGGACTTTTAGCAAGTTATGTCATTCTTTTTAAAATACTAGAAAATAAACTGGATAGCATAAAAAATCTTTGGGATCGAAATTTTATTATTATATCTATTCTTTTTCTTCTTACTGGAGCAACTGGATCCATAACAGCACTCGCTGATGTGCTTTATCCAAGTGCCTCTTTTATTGAAGGTTTTTTAGATGATTTTGATAGAACTTCTGAGGTATTGACTAGATTAAGAATTTTTCATCCAGTAGTTTCGACTATTTTATCGATAGCTCTTTACATTGAATCTAAACAACTTCAAAAAAGATTTGATATAAATACAAACTTTCTTAAATTTTTAATTTTTGCAGCTGTATTTTTGGGAGTTGCCAATGTTTTATCAAATATTGTTTTATTTTTGAGCATTTTTCACCTTGCATTAGCTGATTTACTATGGATTACATATATATATGTAAGTTTGGATAAGGCTAAAAATAATTTATCTATAAATTAGCTTTAAATTGAACATAGTTATAAACTTCACCTTTGTAACTAGATGACAAGAGGGATAGTCAAATTATACGATGGTAACTAAAACAATACCTTCAAAACCAAAACCTGAGGCTAAAGATGTTGATTTTTCAAATGAAGATACGACATTAACACCTGAGCAGGAGAAAGCTGCTCGCGAAAAAGCAAAATCACTTACAAAAAAATTAGCTGATGATAAAGGAAAGCTCACTACAGATCTTGTTAAGTCAGTACCTTACCGCTATTGGTAACTTTGACCTATTGACCGCTGAGCAAGAAGTAGAACTAGCACAAAAAATTGAATCTGGAGAAAAAGCTTCAGTTAAACTTCATAAAAAACAATTTAAGGACAAAAAAGGCGAAATAAGACTCAAACGAGACAGAAAGAAAGGCGCCGAGGCCAAAGATGCTTTCTTGACAGCTAACTTAAGACTTGTTGTTGCCAACGCTAGAAGATACGCTAACACATCTGGAATTGATTTTCTAGATTTGATTCAAGAGGGTAACTTAGGCTTAATTAGAGCAGTTGAAAAATTTGATTGGAGAAAAGGTTTTAAATTTTCAACCTATGCGACTTGGTGGATTAGGCAAGCTATTACAAGAGCAATAGCAGATAAATCTCGTACTGTGAGAATTCCTGTTCACTTACATGACACAATGGCAGCAGTTAGAGCAGCACAAGCACAATTAAAAGCTGAGTTAGGTAGAGATCCAAAACCTCAGGAAATTGCAAAAGAAGCAGGTGTTGGTGTAGACAAAGTTGAACTTGCCTTAAGTGTTGCTGATACAGTTTCTTTAGAGCAGCCAGTCGGTGAAGACGGTGCACAACTCGGAGATTTTATTCAAGATGAAGACGCAAGTGACCCATCATTGATTGTTCAAGATCTTGATGTTGCCGAAAGTTTACGTGATAGTATTAGCAGACTGCCTGAAAGAGAGGGCAGGATTCTTGCTTTGAGGTATGGATTTTACGATGGTGTTCCTAGAACACTCGAAGAAATTGGTGAAGAGTTTGATTTAACCAGAGAAAGAATTAGACAATTAGAAAAACTTGCTCTTTGTAGACTCAGACATCCGTCATTTGGAATTAGGGAACAAGATTTAGTTTAATTTTTTCATAAGAAATTCCCTTAACTTTATTCATCATTGTTAAGCTGAAGACATGTTTGAATATCTTGAATTAGCTATTGATTCTGCAGTAAATAGTGGAGCAAAATACTCTGATGCTAGAATTTTAATCTCGAAATCAAGAAATATTGCAGCAAAAAACGGTGAAGTAGAAAATTTTAATGAATCAGAAAAAATAGGTATAGGAATTAGGGCCTTAGTTGGTTCCTCATGGGGTTTCTACTCAACTTATGATTTATCAAAATCTTCATTGATTAATGCTGGTATTAAAGCTTTTCATATTGCTAAAGCTTCTTCTATGGTTTCTGGTGAAGATCTTCCCTTTGCAGATGTTCCAGTTATTGAAGATAGCTATACAACTCCTCATGAAGAAAATCCTTTTTCTGTCTCGAGTACTGATCAAGTTGATTTGCTTTTGAAATCAACTGAACAAATGAAAAAACTTGGAAGCTCAAGAGCTTCAGGTAGATTAGATTTTTGGGACACTGAAAAATGGTTTGCATCAAGCCAAGGACATAAAATTTATCAAAATATTATTGAGTCTGGGGGAGGAATTTCATCTTTAGCGGTTGGAGATGGTGAAACTCAAATTCGCTCATACCCCCAATCCTTTGGCGAATATCGTACAGGGGGTTGGGAAGTAATAAAGAGTTTTGAATTTGAAAACCACACTGAAAGATTAGCTGAGGAATCTCAAAGGTTATTGGTAGCGCCACAATGCCCCGAGGGAACAATGGACTTAATTTTAGAGGGAAGTCAGCTTGCTTTACAAATTCATGAATCTGTTGGTCATGCAATTGAATTGGACAGAATACTTGGTTGGGAAGCAGCCTATGCGGGTACATCGCATTTAGAATTAAAAAAACTTAATCAACATAAGTACGGTTCAGAATTAATGAATATTATCGCTGATGCAACCTTACCGGGTGCACTTGCAACCTTTAAGTATGATGATGAAGGCACGCCTGCACAAAGAGTAGATATAGTTAAAGAAGGAATTTGGACTGGAGTTTTGTCTGGGAGAGATAGTGCAGCTGTCGCAGGAGTCAAACCCGGGGGGATGGTTCGAGCAGATGGTTTTGGCAGACTACCTATGGTAAGAATGACTAATGTTGGTTTGCTACCAGGATCATCTTCATTAAACGAAATAATTCAATCAACTGAAAATGGTGTTTATATGGAAACAAATAGGTCTTGGTCTATAGATGATATTAGATTAAATTTTCAGTTTGGATGTGAAGTTGGCTGGCTAGTTAAAAATGGAAAGATTATCGATATGGTAAAAAATCCAACCTATACAGGAATAACCCCAGTTTTTTGGGGAAATATGGATATGTTAGCTGGTGAAGAAGAGTGGGTATTTTGGGGAACTCCAAACTGTGGAAAAGGTCAACCAAGCCAAGTAGGACATACCGGTCATCCAGCATCACCCGCGAGGTTTAAAGACACAAGAATTGGAGTTAGAGGATGAGAATTTGGGATGACTTACTCGATGAGGTTAAAAAAAATCTTCCAGACGAAATAGAGTGTGAACTGAAATTAATGCATTCAAAAAGTGCACTTACAAGATTTGCTAATTCCCAAATTCATCAAAATGTAGATGAAGAATCAGCAGAAATTTATTTAACAATTCACAAAGATTCAAAAACTACAACAATCTCTAATAATCTGACTGCTATTGAGGACGTTGGAGAATTTGTTAAGAAAGCTCTAGATTCTTTGGAGGATAGCCCTGTAGATAAGGGCTGGTCAGGGCTGCCAGATAAATCTAATTCTTATGATGGATATAAAGACCTTGAAGAATCAACTCCGGACGATAGGGCAAGAGTTGTNAAAGAATTTATTNACGAAGGAAAAAGTTTGAATGCAGCTGGATATTGTTCAACTTATATCAATAACTATTTTGTTTGGAACTCCAACGGATTGCACTCCTCTGACTCGTCAAGTAGTGCATTTATAGATGGCATCTTTAGAACTGATACTTCTGCTGGATCTTCACATAGAGGAGATAAAACTTTGACTTCTGCTCGAAGGTTCTACTGCTGGGTTTGAAGCAGCAAAACTTGCTACCGACTCACAAAATCCAGTCGATATTGATCCAGGAAAATACGAAGTTGTTTTAGGACATGAAGCAGTAAGTACAATACTGGTCTTCTTAGAAGTTTATGGCTTTAATGCAAAAAGTAAAATTGATGGAATGAGTCCAATAATAATTGGAGAACAACAATTCGATGAAAAAATTAATTTGGTAGATACTCCNGAAGATGCAGATTCAATAGGATTTAAAATAGATGCATCGGGTTCAAAAAAGCTAAATTTNCATGTTGTTAGTAATGGTGTTCCTCAATCTTATTTCCATACAAGAAGAACAGCNAACGAACTTGGTATGAAAAATACATTTCATGAACTTTTTGGTTGGGGTGAAAACTTTGGAGGAATTGGCACAAATGTAAGGCTAATGAATGGAGATAAAAGTTTTGAAGATATGATATCAGATGTAAAAAAAGGAATTTATATTAATGAATTTTGGTATTGCAGAGTATTAGATCCAATAACTCAAGTAGTTACAGGTTTGAACAGAAATGGCTCATTTTTAGTGGAAAATGGAAAAATAACAAAGCCAGTTGGAAGGTTGCGCTTTACACAGAGCTTTATATCGGCATTAGCAAATGGAAATGTCGACTCAGTTGGAAATCATTCAAGGTACTCTGATTCAGAATTTGGAGAAGGAATACTCTCAGTCCCTAAACTTCATTTAAAAGAATTTAATTTCACTGGCGGTGTTTCTGGGTAACCAAAGTTATTTTGATGGTCAAAAACCATTAATTATTCCTCACAGAGGCGGATCAAATATAGTTCCTGAAAATACACTTCATGGTCTTCAAATGGTAATATCTGAAGGTTTTACGCATTTTGAAACTGATTTGAGAATGTCGAAGGATGGCGAAATATTTTTACACCATGATGATTCATTTAATAGAACCACTGACGTAGAAGGAAAAGTAAAAGATTTCAATTGGTCTGAAATTAAGAATATTAATGCTGGATACGAATTTTACAAAAATAATAACTTATCAGGTTATACAACAACTTTTGTAAGACTGGAGGATGCTTTATCGATGAGTAAAGTTCTAAAATTTAATCTTGATTTAAAAGAGACAGGTCTAGCAAAAAAAGTTGTAGAAATTGTCTTGTCATTAAACGCACAAAACAGAGTTCTAGTTTCTTCATTTAGCCCATCAAGGCTTGATGAATTTTTACTTGAAAGTAAGGGTCAAATTGCTACATCAGGAACTTTTAGAGAAAACGCAATTGCAAGATTTCTGCCGATAAAAAAAAGAAATTTTCAAGTACAGGCTTTGCAAGCTCCATTTAAATGGAAAGGTATGCAAATTTATTCCAAAAAGTTAGTTAATTTTTGTAAATTAAATAACTTACAACTTCACATTTGGACGGTGAATTCAATAAATAATCTTAAAATATGTTTGGATTTAGGATGCGATGGAATTATTACTGACGAACCATTATTGTTCAGAGAATACTTAAATTCTTATACTTAATTTGTATTTTTTTCTATAAACTTTTCTGCTTGTTCAAAAATATGCTGTTTTCTTTCTGGATTCATTTTGTCAAGTGAACGAGTTAATAGTGCAAGTCGTGGATTATTTTCATAAAAAGTTCTATTTTCTTCCGTAAATTTCCAATAAAGTCCGTCTAAAATATCACACCAATCACCCTTTTTATAATTGGACATTTTTAAAATATAATTTGATCCACATGTGTAAGGCTTTGTTGACATAAGACCACCATCAGCATATGTTGCCATTCCGAATACATTTGGTACCATCACCCAATCTGAAGAGTCTATATACATTTCCATAAACCATTTATAAATTTCTTTAGGAGCAATTCCAGCAAGATTCATAATGTTACTGATTACCATCAACCTTGGTATGTGATGAATGTATCCATCATTTAAAGTAGTTTTGATACAATCATCAAGAGGGTCTATGCCAGTTGTTCCTTCGTACCAAGACTTCGTCAACTTTTTTTCGTGATTCCAATAATTTTGTTTAATTTGAAAATCTCCTTCTTCATGATAAATACCTCTTATAAATTCACGCCAGCCGATTATCTGTCTTATAAAACCTTCAAGTGAATTAATTGGAATATCATTATCTGATGCATACTTCATAGTTTTCTTAATAACGGTATCCGGATCTAGTAAGCCAATATTTAACATTGCACTTATACAACTATGAAATAGAAAATTATTTCCCTCTAACATCGCATCTTCATAAATACCAAAATTTGTAAATTTGTTTTTTAAAAAATCTTCGAGTTGTTTTTCAGCNCCTNTTCTTGTGACTGGAAACCAAACATTTCCTAAGTTTCCAGGGTGTTTATTAAAGTTTTTNTTAATCAAATTAACTATGTCNTNGTGATGTTGGGANGATTTGAACTTTAATATTTTTGGAGGCTCTACTCCTTTAGGAATTTTTTTTCTGTTCTCTTCATCAAATGACCACTTACCTCCAATGGGTTTCTGATCTTCATCAACCAATATATTTAGACTTTTTCTAGCTTTTTGATAAAAAGAAGACATTCTGTAAACTTTTTTACCTTTAGCCATGGGTACAAAATCTTCTCTTTCAAATAAAAACATTGGAGATTTAATAAATGTTATTTCAATCTCTTCTTTTTTTAAATGTGAAACTAATTCAAATTCAAATTCTTTATCTTCTATTTCAAAAATATGTATATGGTTTATTTTTTTTGATTTTAAGAATTTAGCCAAGAATANGGAGTANTTATCGNTGTCATTTCTTTCATCTAATTTGAAGTAATTTACTTTAATTGAATTTTTCGTNAGTTCATCTNTGTACTCTCTCATCGCTGTTAAAAATAAATATAGCTTCGCTTTATGGTGTTTGAAATAAGTACACAATCCAAGGTCTTCAGCCATGAAAACTTCATCACAGTTATTTTTNTTGAGTATTTTTGGATTAAAGAGCTGATTGCCGAGTATTATAAAAAAATTGCTTTCCATGTTATTCGAACATAGTTTACCATTGTAATGTAGAAGTAATAAATCTATAGTCATGGGGGAAATATGAATCTAGATATCTTAAATAGTGGGTTTATTCCAAAAGTTATTTGTGAACAGTTACCTGAAGGTTTTGAAGATATTGAACTTCTTGCAGAAGAGTTACCAAAAGTTTTAGCCAACGAACAAATAACAGATAGAGTTGCAAAGCTTGAAACTGAAAAAGATATTTCAAGACTATCTTTAAGTGAACTTGAGAGAGCAATGCTTTTATATTCGTACATCGGGCATGCTTATATGTGGGGAAAAAATAAAGTTGAAAACATAATACCAATTCAAATTTCAAAAACTTGGTATGATATTTCACAAAAACTTGATAGACCCCCAATACTTTCCTATGCTTCATATGCTTTAAATAATTGGAAGATAGCAAACCCCGACAAACCTTTTGATGTTGAAAATGTTTCTATTATGCAAAATTTTTTAGGTGGAGTTGATGAAGATTGGTTTATTATGATTCATGTTGCCATTGAATATGAAGCAAAAGAGATTTTATCAAGTTTGAAATCTTTTTTTCTTGATAAAAACTTAGATAAATCATATTTACAAAAAGCGTTAGATAGCATAAAAAAAATAAATGCAATAATGAACAGAATGCCAGAAAAATGTGATCCATTTATATATTACAACCGAGTAAGGCCCTACATTTTTGGATGGAAAAATAATCCTGCAACACCAAATGGTGTAATTTATGAAGGAGTTGATGCATACGGTGGTGAACCACAGATTTTTAGAGGGGAAACAGGCGCCCAAAGTTCAATTGTTCCTGCTTTAGATGCTCTCCTGGGAGTAACTCATTCAAATGATCCTTTAAGAGAGTATCTTGATGAGATGAGATTATATATGCCCAAAGAGCATAGAGAGCTATTAAATGGCTTAGATGAATGGTCTAAAAATGAAAGAACCAAATTAGATATAGATGAAGAATCAATCACAATCATTAATGAATTAATAAAAGAGGTTCATACCTTCAGAGACAAGCATCTTGAGTATGCGAGAGTATATATTTATGAACAGTCTTTAACAAATGATTCGAATTCTAATATTGTTGGTACCGGAGGAACTCCATTCATGAAGTATTTAGATAAACATTTACAGGAGACAGTTCCAGCGAATGATTAAAAAGCTTGGGATTCCAAGAGAAGTCAAAAAAGATGAAGGAAGGGTTGCACTAATCCCTCAGCACATTACCCAATTTACCGGTTTAGCTGATATTTTTGTTGAAACACAAGCAGGATTAGGTTCTGGATTTACCGATAAAAATTATGAGGATGCTGGAGCAAAAATAGTAAATACAGCACAAGAGCTTTATGAAATTTCTGAAATTATATGTAAAGTAAAGGAGCCTCAACCACAAGAACTTGAATTGTTAAATTCATCCCATGTTTTATTTGGATATCTTCATTTATCATCAAATATATCACTAACAAAAGCATTACTCGATAAAAAGTTAACTGCTATCGCAACTGAAATGATAATGAATGGAAAAGAATATCCCTTGTTGATACCTATGTCAAAGATTGCAGGTAAATTAGCAGTTCAGAAAGGTATGCAATTTTTAGAATATTCAGCAAAAGGCAAAGGAGTACTTCTATCGGCAATTTCAGAGGAAAAAAATTCAAAAGTTACAGTAATAGGTTGTGGAGAAGTCGGCAGAGCTTCAATACACAAATCAATTCAAATTGGAGCTTCGGTTACTGCGATTGATGTGAAAGAAAATACTTTGAAGGATTTGAAAAATCAATACGGAGAAAACATTTCGACATTTGTTAATGGAACTGAAGAAGCTGCAAATGCAGTTAGATTAGCTGATTTGGTAATCGGGTCCGTTTTGTTACCAGGTAGAAAGCCTCCGATTGTAATATCAGAAGAAGATATAAATAAAATGGAAAAAGGAAGTGTCATTATTGATGTTGCTATTGATCAAGGTGGTTGTGTTGAAGGTGTTAAACCTAATACTCACAGTGAACCTTTTGAAATAAGAAATGGTGTAATAGTCTCTGCAATTGCAAACTTACCCGGTGCAGTTCCTAGAACGTCGTCTATTGAGCTATCTACAAATTTACAAAAATATGTTGGCAATCTTTTAATTGAAAATTGGTTTGATGAATATAAAAATAACAAAAGTTTAAATCCATCATTGCAAATTCACAATGGACTTTTATTATCAGAAGAGGTCGCAGACAGTTTAAGTTTAACTTTGTCTAAGTTAGTTTAGGCATCCACTTTTTTCTAGATTTACTAAAGTTATCTATTTGATCTGTATATCCCAATGATATATCAATTTTGTCTAATCCTTCAAGGATTCGTTTTTGTGAAAAATCGTCTAAATCAAATGAAAATGCAATTTCTTCACATTGAACAGTCTTGTTTTCAATAGAAATTTGAACATTTGTATTCGGATCAGCTTTAATTTTTGTAAAAAGCGCCTCTACATTTTTTTGATCTGTCTCTATAGGAACAAGGCCGATGTTGATTGAATTTAATCTAAAAATGTCAGCAAATTTACTCGAAATTATTGCATCGAATCCCCAATCTTGCAGGCCCCAAGGCGCATGTTCTCTTGAAGAACCAGTACCAAAATTATCTCCGGCAACTAAAACCTTTGATCCCTGATATATTTTATTGTTTAAAGGAAATTCGGGATCTTTTTTCCAATCATAAAACAAGTACTCACCATAACCTGAACGCTCAACACGCTTAAGAAATTGTTTTGGCATTATTTGGTCAGTATCAACATTTGACATATTAAGTGGAAGCATCGTTGAATTAATAGTTTTTAATTTCTTCAATTATATGTTCCTAATATCAACAAATTTTCCATATAGAGCTGCAGCAGCTGCCATTTTTGGACTAACTAAGTGGGTTCGACCTCCAGCGCCTTGCCTACCTTCGTAGTTTCTATTTGATGTAGAGGCACATCTTTCGCCAGGGCTTAAAATATCCGGATTCATTCCTAAGCACATTGAGCAACCTGCTTCTCTCCAGTCAAAACCCGCCTCAATAAAAATTTTGTCTAACCCTTCTTCTTCTGCCTGTTTTTTAACGAGTGTTGAGCCAGGAACAATCATTGCGCCAATTGTTTCTGAAACTTTTTTTCCTTTTACTACTTCTGCAGCTTCCCTTAAATCTTCGATTCTTCCATTTGTACAGCTACCAATAAAAACTCTGTCCAATTTAATCTCACTAATTTTTTCCCCTGGTTTTAAGTCCATATATTCTAAAGCTCTTGAAGCTGCTTCTTTTTCAGACTCTTCATCAAAATCTTTTGGATGAGGAATGGTATCATTTATAAAAATTACCTGTGAAGGGTTTGTGCCCCAAGATATAGACGGTTCAAGTTCAGTTGCGTTTATTGTTACAACTTTGTCAAATACAGCATCTTTATCAGAATATAATTTACTCCATTCATCAGTAGCGTTATCCCATTCAGAATCTTTAGGAGCATAATTTTTGTCTTTTAAATAATTAAAAGTTATTTCATCTGGTGCAATCATTCCTGCTCTAGCACCACCCTCAATTGACATGTTGCAGATAGTCATTCTATTTTCCATACTCATATTTTGAATAACATCTCCTACAT
>JGI24820J26691_1000337_pt1 | contig 13704 bp, 13 predicted proteins | sample METZYME_5_50m_FD_26691 | JGI IMG/M metagenome (IMG submission 26691) | reverse complement strand
TTTACACCGTTTCTATATAGAGACCCTATTAACGGAACCATAAGCTCAGCTAAAGCCTCTCTCCACTTCCAATCACCAAAAGAATCTTCAGGAAGAATCCTTTTCTGTCTTTGGGTAGATTGAAAATTTATATCCCTGTTATCACCCATTTTCAGATTATAAATGTTTTTTATAGATACCTAAATAATGATTTTATGTAATTTGTCTTAAATGAAAATCTGAATTTCCAAACAGTGCATCTATTGAAATCATCTTTTTTAAATAGTGGCCTATCATTAATTCTTCACTAACTCCCATACCACCGTGAAGTTGAACTGCTTCCTTGGCAGAGGTTTTTCCAGACTTTCCTATATATGACTTTAATGCTGAAACATGTTTATACATTTCATCAGATTTATTATTAACCTCTAACATAGCTTTAATTAATAATGACTTTGCTAGTTCAGATTCTATAAACATATCAACCATTCTGTGTTGTAAGACTTGAAAGTTAGATATGGGTTGGCCAAATTGTTCTCTTCCTTTAGTATATTCAAGAGTCTTAAAGTAACATGACTCCATTAAACCAACAGCTTCAGCGCTTACACATAACGTAGCTAAATTAATTGAATCCTTGATTAGGTTATTAGCTTCATCTCCAGATGCAATTACATGATCGTCTGTTAACTTAACGTTCTCAAATGAAATTTCTGAACAAGATTGTCCATCAACAGTTGAGAAAGAGTTCATAGATACGCCATCCATATCTGAATCAAGAATAACTAAAACTAATTCTCCATCCTTTGTACAAGAAACTATCAATTTATGAGCATTTGAACCGTTTAGAACAAGTGTTTTGGTTCCATTAAGAACATTTGACGAATCTAATGTTGTATTTACTGAAGAATAGTCATATGTTTTGTTAACCTCAGCATAAGCAAAAGAAATATGCATTTCACCAGCGCATATTTTTGAAATGAGTTCATTTTTATCAGCAAAATTTGATCTATCAAGCATAGTACCGGAAAGTACAACTGTAGATAAATATGGTTCAATTACTAGAGCTTTACCAAATTCCTCGAATAAAATTGATAATTCAATTGCACCAAAACCAAGACCACCTGATTCTTCTGAAAAAGGCATAGATAACCAGCCCTGATCAGCAAATAACTGCCAAACATTTACATCAAAATCATCTTTCGATTTAACAATATCTTCTCTTTTATAAAAATCATATTCAGATTCACAAAATTTTTGAATCTGCTCACGAAGCATTACTTGTTCTTCGTTATAATCAAGGTTCATATTTATACACCTAATACAAATTTAGATAAAATATTTTTTTGAATCTCGTTACTTCCGCCATATATGGAAGTTTTTCTTAAGTTAAGGAATCCTGATAAACCTTCAGCTGCGTAATCAGGTCCTGCTGGTTTATCATTACTCTCATATCCATGAGGACCNGGATACATTAAGGCATATTCACCAGCTGCCTCAACAAAAAGTTCTGATAGATTTTGNTGCATTTCAGTGCCTTTAATTTTCAATATTGATGATTCTGCACCAGGATGACCACCATTCTCTAAAGCTGATAAAAGTCTTAGTTCTGTTATTTCAATTGCTGANAGTCCNATTTCAAGTTCATTTACTTTTCTTTGAAGCTCAGAATTATCAAGTTTTGCTATTATTTCTTTTAGTCTATTAAGTTGCCTCATTGAAGCACCTACACCAGCAATTCCAAATCTTTCATGAGCTAGCAAAAATTTAGCATAGGTCCATCCCTTACCTTCTTCACCTACAAGGTTTTCAGCTGGGACTTTAACGTCACTAAAAAATACTGAGTTAACTTCGTGTTCACCGTCTATAGTTATTATTGGTTTTACTTCAATACCGGGTGTTTTCATATCGATTAATAANAATGAAATACCCTCTTGTTTAATACCACTATTATCAGTTCTGACTAAACAAAANATCCAATCAGCATTTTGGGCTAAGGTNGTCCAAGTTTTTGCACCATTTACAATATAATGATCGCCCTCAAGAACAGCTTTAGTCTTTAATGAAGCTAGATCTGAACCTGATCCAGGTTCTGAGTAACCTTGACACCACCAAGTATCAAAATTAAGGATATCAGGTAGAAATCTTTCTTTCTGTTCATCATTTCCAAAAGTCCATATAACGGGAGCNACCATACTTACACCAAATGCTAGTAATGGTGGACANCCAGCAAGACCAAATTCTTTATTAAATATATAAAGTTGAGTAGATGACCAACCTGTACCACCGTATTCAACTGGCCAGTTATAACCCATCCAGCCTTTTTTTGAGATTGCCTTATGATAATCAACCATATCCTGTCTGGTTAATGCAATTCCGTTATCAGTTTTATCTTTTACATGCTTTGGGTAATCGTTAGCAAGCCATTCTCTTACTTCGTCTCTAAAAGCAATATCTTCTTTTGTAAAGTTTATATCCATAGTTTTCTTTTAAAATTTAATTTGATTGATAGAATAAGGGCCTCATTATACACAAGAACATGCTTAAAAATAAATACAATGACTATCAAAATATAGTTTATCAAATTCATCAAAATTTTTTAGAAAATAATAAATCCTTAACTCTAGTTACCAGAAATGCTAAAGAATCAGAATATTTATTCAACGCATTAAAGATTTTTAACCCTGACGAAAATATATTTTTATTTCCAGAAAGTGAAATACTTCCTTATGATCACTTTTCAATGCCTGAAAAAGTCATTAAAGATAGATTTCAAATCATTAATAAAATATCGAAACATAAACATATCCTTGTTGTATCAATTAAAAGCTTATTTGAGAAATATCCTACCAATGAATATTTTGAGTCATTTAATAAGTTCGCAATTAAAGACAATATTTCAGTTAAAAACCTTATTGAAATCATAGAATCCTTAAACTATTCAAAAAAAGTTAACGTTGAGTCTATAAATGAATATGCCATACGAGGAGGGATAATTGATATATTCAGTCCTATTTATGAAAATCCACTTAGAATTGAGATTTTTGATGACAAGATTGAATCAGTAAGGTTCTTTAATATTGAAAGTCAATTATCAATAAAAAATATTGAAAATTTTTCAATATCAAAAGGTTCATTTTTTAGTTTAGATGAAAATAAAATAGACCTATTTATATCAAAATGGCGAGATTATTTTCATGATTATGATGAAAGATTTTGCAACCTTTTTCAAAATATAAAAAATGGAATTATACCTGAAGGTATTGAGGTTTACTTTCCGCTTTTATTTGATAAAACTGCAAATTTTAAAGATTTATTTTCAAAAAATTTATTCTTAATTTTTGAAGATTTAATTCCTGAGATTGAAAACTACTCAAATTTTATAAATGAACGATATGATGATGAGCATTTTGATCAAAAGAGACCTATTTTAAAACCCTATGATTCTTTTCTTGAAAAGAGAGATGTCATTAAGATGCTTCGTGAATCTTTAATGATTAAAGCTCCTAAACTTGAGGTAAAACCTGAAAGTTTCGCTAAATTAATTGAAATTATCGAATCAGATACTTATAAAGAAAACTTTCTAGTTGTTACTTCATTAAATACAGAAGTTCAAAAAATTAAAAAGATGACATCAATTAATTTAAAAACAATTAATCAATATGATGATATAAATAAAGGTGTCAATATTATGGTTGGCTTACCAATAAGACCATTTTTTGATAAATCTAAAAATACATATATTTTTCACAAAGAACAACTCGAAGGATCAGATTATCTGAATGTTATAAATAAAAAAACAAGTAGCATTGAATCAAAAGATAAAGATTTTTCAATTTTCAAAATAAAAGATCTTGTAGTTCATGAAAATTATGGTCTTGGTATATATGACGGACTCGAAATTGTTGAAGCCAATAATACTAAAAATGAATACATAAAAATTATTTACGCAAACAAAGAAATTCTATATGTACCTTTATCAAGTATTAACAAGATTACTAGTTATCACAAAAAAAATATTGAAACTAAATCAGTTCTTGATTCTTTGTCATCAACAAAATGGAAAATTAAAAAAAATAAAGCTCTAAAAAGATCTGCTGATCATGCTGCTGAAATTTTAGATATTGAGGCCAGAAGACAAAAATCCTTATCATCAAGTTTAAAAATTGATGATACCTCATTAAGTGAATTTAATGATGATTTCCCCTTTGACGAAACAAATGATCAACTTATTGCTTTTGAATCAATACGCAAAGATATGCAACTTATTAAACCGATGAATAGAGTTTTATGTGGTGATGTAGGTTTTGGCAAAACAGAAGTAGCTATGAGAGCTGCTTACACATCTGTATTTTCAAATAAACAAGTTGTCATTGTTTGTCCCAGCACGATTTTATGCGACCAACACTTCAATTCATTTTTAAAAAGATTTAATAACTTTCCTGTAAATATAAAGAAACTCAATAGACATAATTCTTTAAAGAATAAAAATGAAATTATTAGTAAATATAATTTGAATGAAGTTGATATTTTAATTACAACTCATATTATTTTTAATAATAATATAGATTTTAAAAATACCGGCTTGCTAATAGTTGATGAGGAGCATAAGTTTGGTATTAAACAAAAAAACTTTATAAAAGATAAACAAACAAATATTCATATTTTATATTTGTCAGCTACTCCTATTCCAAGAACAATGAATATGGTTTATGCAGGACTTAAAGATTTTTCATTTCTTCAAACACCACCCTCTAATAGAACAAATATAAAATCATTTTTAAAAATTCAAACAAGTCAGTTAATAAAGGAAGCGCTCTCAAGAGAAAAATCAAGAAATGGTCAATGTTTTATTCTTCAAAATGATATTTCAAAAATGGATTCACTTAAAAATGAAATTAATGAAATCTTGCCAGATTTTAGAGTTGGAATTGCTCATGGAAAATTAAATAAAAAAGAAATCCTAAAAGCGATGACAGATTTTCAGATGGGCAATATTGATGGCCTTATTTGCACAACTATTGTCGAGATGGGGTTAGATATACCAAATGCAAATACGATGATCATTATGAATGCACAAAATTTTGGTTTAGCTCAAATGCATCAATTAAGAGGAAGAGTCGGTAGATCAGAAAAACAAGGATATTGTTACTTCATGGTTCCAACAATGGAAATTCCAAAGCTATCTATGAGCAGATTAAATTCAGTAATTAAACACTCGAGATTAGGAGAAGGATTTCTTATAGCTCAAGAAGATCTTGAGATACGTGGTGGAGGTGAAATGCTTGGAGAAAAACAAAGTGGCCATATTGAAAATGTCGGTATGAGTATGTATTTATCAATGTTAAAAGCAGCTTTAAACGAAACAAACGAAATTATTAAAAATGTTGAAATAGAAGTTAATTTTTATGATTCTTCTTTCATTGATTCAAAATATCTTCCCTCACCCATTGAAAGATTAAAAATATATAGAAAAATTAATCAAGCTAAAACATATGAAGACATTAAATTAATTCAAAATAATTTAATAGATAGATGTGGAAAAATGCCGAATGAAGTTATTAATTTGATAGATAACAAAAAGATTATTTTAATGTTAAATGGATCAGGTATAAAATCAATTAAATCAAATAACATCAATACAAATTTTTTCTTAGATGAATCTATTAGGGATGACGTATTAAATAATTTACTTGATCTTGTAAAAAAAGATCCACAAAAATATTCTATATCTGAGCAAAATAAATTTATTTATAGATTTAATGAACTAAAATCTAATATTAGACGTGAAAATGTTAAAAATCTTATCAACAAAATTCTATAAAATAATTTTTACTTATTTTCTTACGATTTCATTTTTCCAAAGTATGTATGCCGAACAATCTGAAATTGATGAATATAGAGTTGAAATAATAATATTTAAGTTTATAGATGAAAAAACGGATGAAAATTTTATAGAAGAAATTGAATTACCAAATTCGTCAGTAATTAATTTAGTTGAGCCCAGACTTTTCTTAAATAAAGATGCTTTAAATAATTATTCAAACGATACATCTTTTTTTTCAAATTTATTAAAAAATATTAGTCCAATAAACAATAAAAAAGAAAAATCTAAAGAAAATAATACAAGTATTCCAAATCCAAAAACTTGGTATAGAAAAGATACCAATTTTGAAATATTAAATAATTTATCNAAAAAGATTGATAAAACTGAGGAATTATTGCTTCTTGGTTCAAATGCGTGGATTCAGTCTATAGATGCTGAAGAAGAAAGTAGATATGTTTTTTTAGAAGATATAGATAAAGAGTTTGGAATATTTTTACGATTGTATAAAAAAAGATTTCTTCATATAGACCTAAAGGCATATCTTGGTATTGCGGATGTNTCAATAAATGAAACTACGAAAGATTACATTCAGAAATATGAACTCAAAAATATGAATTTNAAAAATAAAAAAAATAATACTGAACTTAATCTATTCTTGCCTAAAGAATTAGAAAATATTGAAATTTTAGATAATATTTCAAGAAAAGAAATTCAAAAAAATATTTCAAAATTGAATAAGTTTATTAATATTGATCAAAGGATATTCAATGAAGAAATTCATCTTTTTGATCATCCCAATTTTGGAGTAATAGTATCTGTTTCTCGAATTTAATTAGTAATATGCGTTGTCATCAATACTGTGATCGGTAGTATCTTTAACCCCTAACACTTCGGGTATTTGTTCGACTAACGTTTTTTCAATACCATCTTTTAATGTTACATCAACCATCCCACATCCCTGACATCCTCCACCAAATTTAAGAACAGCCTCACCTTTATCATTAAACTCAATAAGACTTACCTCACCACCATGAGATTCAAGCATTGGGTTAATTTCATTATAAATAACGTAATTTATTCTATCTTCAACTGGACTATCAGATGATATATTAGGAAGCCGTGCATTTGGAGCTTTAATCGTTAACTGCCCCCCAAAGGTGTCATTATCAAAATTTACCTCAGCATCTTTTAAAAAAGGAAGACTTCTCTTTTCAAGATTCACATTGATTAGATCTAAATTTAATACCATATCATCTGGCATAGCCTCATCTGGTTTACAATAAGCTAAACAAGTTTCAGCTTTAGGCGTACCAGGATCAGAAATGAATATTCTTATTGATAAATCTGTCTCGTTCTTATCTTGTATCAATTTCGCAAGATATTCCTCTGCTGATTTAGTTATTTTGATTATTTCACTCATAAAATATGTGGTTTAGTAGGATTATAAGTTCTTTTTTTGGAATTAGAAAAAAAAATGATCTGCAAAAAGATCTACAAAAAATTTCTTTAGGTAGATTGGTGTTTTTATTTTTAGTGATTAATGTTTTGTTTGTTAGTTTTGTAATTATCATTACAAAGTTTTTTATATGACTTATGAATAAATTCGAAATTTTTAAAAAGGAAATATCCAATGAGTATACTCATGAGATTCCTATTCATTTAAGTCCATCAACTCTATTTAGATCAAGATGTGAATTTGGTTTCTCAAATGGAAGATATGTCATGTATAAAGATAAGGAGAAAGTTTATATGAAATCTTTTTCTGTTGCTGCATCAGCGATAAAAAAGGTTATGCCAATTCTTTTAAATGAAATAAAAAATTCAGATATAGTTAAAAAAAACTTTTTCAGATTAACTTCAGATCAAATAATAGAAATAAATTATTAGTTACGTTCATTTATCATAAAGAAATTACTGAATCTTTAATTTTGAAAATTGACGAGATATCCAAAAAAATGAATATATCAGTATTAATAAGATCTAGAAAATTTGTTTATCCCTCTGAGATCTTTTACTTAGAGGAAAAAATCAACAATATTAGATTGTTTCAGACGGATCTTTCATTTTATCAACCAAACAAGTTTTTGCTTGAAATGATGATAGAAAAGATCCATTCATTAATAGATAAACCAAATGACTTACTTGAACTTTATTGTGGGATTGGCACATTCACACTGAGTCTATCAAAGAAATTTGAAAATATTTTTGCAACAGAAAATAATCGACAATCAATGAAATGCCTTGAAAAAGCTATAAAAGAAAACCACATTAAAAATATTTCTAAAGCAAGACTGTCAGCTGAAGAGCTAAATGATGCATTTAATGGAAAAAATTTTAATAGAATGAAGGACATAGACTTAAATAATTTTAATTTCTCTCATGTTTTGGTTGATCCCCCAAGATCTGGCTTGTCTGATGATGTAATTAATTTAATATCAGAATTTTCAAATATCATCTATGTTTCATGTAACCCTAAAACATATATTGAAGATATCAAGAAATTAAAAAAACATAATATCAATAAGATAGAAATATTTGATCAATTTCCAAATACTAATCATATGGAATTAGTATCTTTACTTACTTCTAATTAAGTTTTTCGTACTCAATCCAATCTATTAAAAGTCTTTTTTTGTCAGGATTATTTTGAAAGTTTGAGCAAAGCGGATCATTGCAAAATTCTTCNGGCATAACTCTGCCGTTATCAAAATTACCTCCAACTGCAACATTAATAATTAAATAAAATTGTTTATTATATGGATAATCATATTGATTTAATGGATACAAGGTAGGATCAATTGATAAATGAGGTGATGTTTCATTATCTATATAAAAATCTATTTTATCTTCTTGGAAAATTAGTGTCATAGAATGAAAGTATTCCTGAAAAGTATTTTCATTAGAACTAAAAAACTCACCAACAATATATTTATTATCTGGCCATTCTGTGCCAAAGTGAACTGCCGAGCTGACAATATTATTTTGTGCCGGTGATCCATCTACAGGATAAGATCTACCTTTTGCTTCTAATAAATCTATTTCTCCACCACTCGGCCATGGCGAGCCATCAAAAGGGAGCATCCATATCGCTGGCCACATTCCAGTTCCTTCTGGAAGTTTGAAGCAAAAAGAAACTCTACTATTTAAATCAATTGGAAATTTGTCTTTAGTCATAATTTTTGCAGATGTATAATTCCTGCATAACATTGTCACTTCCGATATTTTTTTCAAAAATTGGTTGAATCTTCAAGAAGCCACTTTCAACAAATAAATTATCTTTATCATTTCGTGTATAGTTTTGTTTCTCATTATTTCCATTGCAACCACCGCCATTGTCATTACAACCTTCATCATAGGACCACTTAGTTAAATCTAAATTTTCATTATTAAATTCTTCTGCCCAAGAAAGCGAAGATGTCCTAGCAACACAATTATCTCTTGAATTTCCTTGCGGAGGATTATAAATATAAGGATTGTTATTCTCATAACCTGAATCTGGAGATATATAACTGCCACTCCCTCCTCCACCACATGAGAAAAGAAAAAGAATAAAGACTAAACTAAAATATCTCATAGTTTATTCTGAGATGTTATTTTGTTTGAAAGTTATCAGAGAGAGTTTTCATTTCTCTTCTAAGAACAAACATTGCAATTAAATTTGGTATCGATACAAGCGCTACAACAACATAGGCTATATTCCAAACAACCGTGGTATCAATAACAGCTGCGAGAATGAAACATAAAACATAGAAATTTCTGTACCAAATTACACCTTTCTCACCAAAAATATAGGCTGTCGATCTATCGCCGTAATAACACCAAGTTATTGATGTAGAGAAAGCAAATAGCAACAAAGCTATGGCAACTAGTTTTCCGCCATATTCACCCATTATTCCATTAGAAAAAGCTTTAGCAGTTAACTCGGCAGAACTAACCAATGATTTTCCTTCAAAGGTTACTGAATCTGATCTTGATTGATCCACTTTTCCATTATTGATTTGTAAAGATCCAGTAAATAATTCTTTGTCAGAGTTTTTGATAATCACATTTTCTGCAATTGATCTTAGGTGAATAACAGTTATATTTTTATTTAAAATATTACCATTCTGAACATTTAAGGCACCATTAAATTCGCTTACATTTGAATTGATATTTTGAACATAATTAGTTAATTCAGCAATTTGATCCGGGTAAACAAAATTACTATCTTGATCAAGCTCATCACTATAAATACCTTGCAATATAACCATATCTGTTTTGGAAAAATTAGTATCAAATTTTTCTGTCCAAACACCACTAGATAAAATTACTAAAGCAGTTACGCTACATACAACCAAGGTATCTATAAATGGTTCCAGTATTGATACAACACCCTGATCAATTGATTTATTTTTTGATGAAGCATGAGCAATTGGAGATGATCCTTGTCCAGCTTCATTTGAATATAGACCTCTAGCTACACCATATTTCAAACTCATTGCAAAACTAGCCCCAAGAAAACCTCCCATTGCTGCTGAGCCTGTGAAGACTTGACCAAAAATAGCGTTAAAAGATGGTATAACATTTTGATAATTTTCTAAAAGAATTATCAAAGCACCACCAAAATATATCAGACCCATAATTGGAATAATCTTACTCGCGACTGAAGCAATTCTTTTAATGCCGCCGATGATAATTATCCACAGAAGAATCCCCAAAAAAATACCAGTAAACCATTTGGGGACTGAGAATTCAGTATTCATTACAAGAGCAATATTATTAATTTGCGGCATATTGCCCGATCCAATTGCTGTGATCATCATCAAAAAAGCAAATAAAATTGCTATAGATTTAGCAGGAAAATTGAAACCGAATGCATTAGACTTTAGACCATGTTCAATGTAATACATTGGCCCACCTGATATAGAGCCGTCACTAAGTTTAGTTCTATATTTATGACCCAAAGTTACCTCGACATATTTTGTTGTCATACCAAAGATTGCTGTTATCCACATCCAGAAAATTGCAGCAGGCCCACCTGTCCATATTGCTAATGCGACTCCACCGATATTTCCTGTACCTACAGCACCGGACATTGCGGTGGTCAATGCTTGAAAGCCTGTTGTTTCACCATCAGAGTCAGAACTTTTAGACTTTCCAGAAACTATTTTTAAAGCGCTTCTAAAATATTTAAACTGTGGAAAACCTAGATAAATAGTAAAAAATATACCTGTACCTATCAACAAAGCAGGAAACCACCATGATCCACTTAAATTACTATCTAATAGTACTAAAAAATTATTAAACTGTTCCATTTATTTATTCCGTATATGTTTCTACTAAGTCAGTATAACCACCAACCAAATTATCATCTATGAAAATCTGAGGCACAGTCCTTGCTGAGGGATTGCGTTCTATCATCTCATTAAAAATTGCAGGATCATCGGCATTATATACTTCATATTTAATGCCTTTTTGATCAAAAAAATTCATAGCCATAACGCAATAAGAACAATTAGATCTTGAATATATTTCAACTTTTTTTTCCATAAATTTATTATAATGAAAATATGTCATTATTTAACCTTAAAAATAAATCTATATTAATAACCGGCTCCTCAAGGGGAATCGGAAAATCAATAGCACATCAATGTGCAGCTCATGGAGCTAATGTAATTATTTCAAGCCGAAAACAAGATGTATGCGAGATTACTGCAAAAGAAATCAATAATGATATTGGTTCAGAAGTTGCTTTCTCTATTCCAGCAAATATTAGCGATGAAACTCAATTAAATGAATTAGTAATTAAAACAAGAGAACTTTTTGGAAAGATTGATGTTTTAATTTGTAATGCAGCCACTAATCCGTTTATGGGATCGATGTTAGATATGCCCAGCGAAAAATTTGATAAAGTTATGAACAACAATATTAAATCTAATCAAATTCTATGTAATCTTGTTCTTCCAGAGATGATAGAAAGAGAAGATGGATCAATAATAATAATATCAAGCATAGCTGCAATCAAAGGAAGCCCCATTCTAGGTGCATACAATATAAGTAAAGCAGCTGATGTAATGATAGTTAAAAATATTGCTGCGGAGTTTGGACATAAAAATATCAGAGCAAATTCAATTGCTCCTGGGCTTATCAAAACCGACTTTGCAAAAGCATTGTGGGAAAATCCTGAAATTCTTAAATCTGTGCTTGGCTCAACCCCTATGCAACGAATTGGTGAACCCGATGAAATTGCAGGAGTTGCTGTTATGCTTGCCTCAGATGCTGGTAATTATATTAATGGCCAAACTATAGTTGTAGACGGTGGTACAACTATAGCTTGATTGAATTTTTTAATTCACTAAAAACATAGTTTAATAAATGGCCTTCATTTATTTGAGGAACCTTGTAGTACTCATATCTAAAATTATTTATTTCATTTATTAGATTAGATATTTTTAAATTGTTAAACTTTGCATTTTTTATGAGGCTATAGTTTCCCGATAGTGCTTCAGAAAGTATCTTAGATTTTAGAAGAATTTTAAGAAATTCAATTAAAAAATTTAATTTTGTTATTAAATCTAAATTAAGATTGTTTAAATTTTTGATTAAAGAATTTTGATCAATTTTGTTAATAAAAAAACTGCTTAGAATTTTAATAAAATCTTTGAAATCATTTTGTTGATCGTTTTCAATGGCGCTTAGAATTGATAAAGGTGATTTGTAACTTGGAAAATCATGCGATGAATAATCTGTGATACCTTGATTTATGAGCCAAGAATTTAAGTCGTTATTTGAAAGAGGCGGAATTGAAATAACTTGGCATCTGCTATAAATCGTTTCAAAAAGAGCATTAGATCTATCTACTGTCATGATTATATATGTGTTGGGTGCTGGTTCTTCCAATGATTTCAATAAAGCGTTCTGGGACTCTTTATTCATTGTATGAGCATTCACAATAAGTGCTACTTTATTTATTGCAATGGATGGTGTTCCTGATAAAAAATCATTTACATTTCTTTCGCCAAGTTCCTCATCCCAGTCATCTTTTTTAATGTTTTTTCTGTAAGTTATATGCTTTAGAAGAATTTTTTCTTTATTGACGACAAAAAAATCAGGATGATTTTTAGAATAAAATAATTCTTGATCGAAGTTTTTTGAAGACTTGTTCAAAAGTAAATTTGAAGAGATCTTATGTGACAATAATTTTTTTCCTATACCCTTTGGTCCGCTAATGATTATGCCATGTGGCAAGTTATCAAAATTTATATCGTGAAAAATTTTGTTAAGCCAGTTATATGATGAAATATCAATCATAAAGTATTTACATGATCGGTAATATTTTTATGGATATCTTCAATATTATTAGAAGCGTTGATAATTTTAAATCTGTCTTTTTCAAATTCTGCTATTTTTAAATACCCTTCTCTTACTTTATTAAAAAAAACTGAGCCGCTTGATTCAATTCGATCTTTCCTGTCCTCAGTTTTTCTTGCAAAACCTTCCTCAACTGAAAAATCCAATAAAAAACTTAAATGTGGTTTAGGACATTTAATAAAGTCGACCAAAGATTCAATAAAGTCTATTGATAGATCTCTACCATATCCTTGATATGCAATTGAGGCATCATAAAATCTATCAAGCAATATAAAATCACTTTCACTATTTAGAATTTTTTTTCCTACTAATTCAGATCTTGCGGCAAACATAAGAAGCAATTCTGTTTCGTATGATAAATTATTATTGTTATCGAGCAGAATTTGTCTTATTTTTTCTGCATTTTTCGTAGAACCAGGTTCCCTAAATACATCAACTTTAAATTTATTTTTTTCAAGGTATTCCTTTAATAGGTTTATTTGTGTTGATTTACCAACACCTTCAATTCCTTCAAAGCTAATAATTTTCATTTGTTTAAACCCAATTCCTCA
>JGI24820J26691_1000335_pt1 | contig 13824 bp, 12 predicted proteins | sample METZYME_5_50m_FD_26691 | JGI IMG/M metagenome (IMG submission 26691) | reverse complement strand
CGGTGGGATTGGATATGATATTAGAGATGATCAAATATGGATGTACTTCACAACAGGTATTGATGAAAATAATACCTATTATGATGAATACACGGAGGAAAACTATCCTGATAGAGTTTTAGACATTGCTAAATTCATGAATATAGATCCATTTTTAATTGAGCTCATCATAAATTATAAAATGCAGCAAGTGTAATTTTTTGAAAAAGCGTCGAAGTCTATTTTNTAAGTTTGATTTACGTGACCGTATTTATATTCTCACAAGATGGCTGATTTAATTCCAGTAAATAATAGTAAAGCTGGGCTTATTATGGTTCTGGCTATGCTTATTATTGGCTTTATCGACAACTACATTGCAATTATTGCTGAGACAGCAAGTTTGTGGCAGTTCCAGATAATGCGAGCAGGGCTGGCTCTGTCGATATTGGTAATTATTTCTGCTTTTGGGCTAGGTGTATTGAAGCCAGTGAGATGGTGGGCAGTCTATTTTCGTAGTTTTTTAACAGCTTTATCCATGCTTTTTTACTTTGGAAGCCTTGCATTTGTTCCCTTCGCCGATGCATTGGCTGGTCTATTTACAGCCCCAATTTTTGTACTTTTAATCAGTGCTTTTTTTTTACGACAGTCTATCGGACCAATAAGAATAATTGCAGTCATTGTTGGCTTCTTAGGAATTTTACTTGTCTTAGGTAATAACGCCAATGAGTTTAGCTACATTAGTTTATTACCTGCTATCGGGGGATTTTTTTATGCTTGTGGATCAGTAGCGACAAGGCAGTTGTGCATGGGAGAGACGACATTTTCTATGCTCGCCGCTCTCCTTATCATTCAAGCTTGCATAGGTTTTATGGCAATCTTTTGCTTGTCAATATTTGGATTTGATGCACCTTTGGGTGCTGATGGTTTTATCTTAAGAACATGGGCCTGGGAGATGTCTTCTTTTATTTGGTGGGTAGTTCTACAAGCTGTGGGGGCAACCATCGGTGTGGGCTTAATATTCAAGGCTTATCAGATAGGTGAAGCTTCTTATGTTTCTATTTATGAGTATTCGGTATTTATTTTTGGTCCCACTTTTGCTTGGCTGTTAATGGATCAGCCAATATCCATATTACAATTATTAGGTATAACCTGTATTACTTTAGCTGGTGTATTGATAGCCGTTCGTTCGGGTTAAAAACTACCTCACGCGATGGCCTGTCGCTCCGTCAAAAATTAAAACATCACTTTCTTTATAACCAACCGATACTTTCGTACCTGGGTTTATCTTATCATCACTTTTTGTCTCAACAGTTAAACTCTCACCAGTTGGAGTTTTTAAGTAATCGTAGGAGACGCCCCCTAGTCTTTCCCTAAACTCAATATATAATTCAGACTTCTCGTCTGGNAATACTTCAAGATTCTGAGGTCTTATGCCAACCTCAAGAGAAGTTTTCGTTTTATCTGCGTCAATGTTTACTGGTACAATTTTATTACCTAAGGCGGGTATTATTAGGTTTTTATTCTTTATTTCTGCTCGGAAAAAATTAGTACTTGGGGATCCTATNAATCCGGCAACAAATCTATTATTTGGATTTTTATAGAGTTCCATTGGTGAACCAGACTGCTCGACGTTCCCATCTCTCAATACTATTATTTTGTCTGCTAAAGTCATCGCCTCAACCTGATCATGGGTCACATAGATCATTGTTGCTCCAATTTCTTTATGTAGCCGCGCAATTTCAATCCGCATCTCTACCCGGAGTTCTGCATCAAGATTTGAGAGAGGTTCATCAAATAGAAAAACTTTGGGGCCACGAACTATAGCCCGCCCAATCGCAACCCTCTGCCTCTGTCCTCCTGATAAAGCTTTGGGTTTTCTTGTCAAAAAATTTTCGAGGCGTAATATCTTGCTCGCCTCTTGAACTTTGGATTTTATTTCAGTTTTAGAGTGACCAGTCATTTTTAATCCGAAGCCCATATTTTCAGCAACCGTCATGTGAGGATATAGTGCGTAGCTCTGAAATACCATTGCTATACCCCGATCAGCAGGGTCAATCCTGGTCACATCACGGCCCCCAATCTCGATACTTCCTTCTGTTACTTCTTCCAGTCCAGCAACCATCCTTAGAAGAGTTGATTTACCACATCCTGATGGGCCCACAAATACGCAGAATTCACCATTTGAAATGTTAAGATCAACGCCATGTATTACNTCAAGATTGTCATATTTCTTTTTAACATTATTCAATTTCACATCTGACATTTAATTTTCCTACTATTTTTAGAATTGCCAGGCTGTTGCATCAGCACAAATTTTTTGGGCAGTTTTTTCAATTATCGTTTTGAACTCTTTCAGCGAACTTATGTCGTGTCTGCTTGTTGATGTAGCAATGGATAAGGCGCCAATTAAAGTTCCATTCTCAGCGCATATAGGTGCTGCAATGGAAATGATACCCTTTTCGTGTTCCTCGCGATCAAAAGCTATGCCCGATTGCTGTATTTCTTTAAGCTCGACATAAAGTGTTTCCGGAGAGGTGTGAGTATTTTCAGTATACGCATGATATGACTGCTGCTTTAATGTAATTTCAAGGCGCTTACTACCTATGAAAGCTAGCATGGCCTTCCCAACACCCGTACAGTAAGCTGGTGCGACTTCACCTATCCCAGCTAAGGTTTCATATTGGTTAGTAGACAATATTTTATCGACAAATATTACCTGACCATTATCTAGTTGAGCAAGATGAACAGCTTCTTTTACATTTTGCGCTAAATCTAAAACATGTTGCCTAGCAATAGGTGCCAATGATGCTGTTTTCCATGCTGCATGNGCGAGAGTAATTAAACGAACCCCTAAAGCATATGTGCCAGACTCTTTGTCAAAATTGAGGAGGTTTTGGTTTACTAATGTTTGAGCCAAACGAAAAACTGTGGGTTTTGGATAATCGCTTTCTTCCAGAATTTCATTGAATTTGAGTGGCTTGCCATGTTTAGCAACGATATCAAGAACGCTCAACGCTTTGCCTACTGTACCTCCCGCTTCGGCTACTTTGTTCATCTGTCTATTCTTACTTCTCTCATTGACAACATCTTCGATTCCACCAATAGTATCACTAGTTGAGACTTAGTTTCAATATTTGAGACTAATTTCACGTTTGAATAGGAACTATGGGAGGTTAGAATGTTCCGTATAAAATCTACTTTAGCGGCAAGTGTCGCTTCATGTGCATTATTTGTTTCATCTTCATTTGCTGGTGAGCTAGTGTTTAATACTGATGCTTCTGATGCAGCACCAAAGGCTGCGATGGAAGCGATCGTTGCGGGCTTCGAGAAAGAAAATCCGGACATAACAGTTAAAATTAATACGTTCGACCATGAGGGTTATAAAACTTCAATTCGAAACTTTTTAACAGCAGACGCGCCAGATCTGGCTAACTGGTATGCAGGCAATAGAATGCTTCCTTACGTAAACGCAGGTTTATTTGAGCCAGTTGACGACGTTTGGGACCAGAACGGTTTACGAGATAGTTTGGGTTCTGCTGAAGCCTCTATGACAATCGACGGAAAGCTTTGGGGAGTTCCCTATACATACTATCAGTGGGGCGTATATTATAGAAAAGATATTTTTGACTCTAATGGCATTTCAGCTCCAAGTAATTGGAATGAACTCATAGCTGCTGGTGAAAAACTGAAATCTGCTGGGGTAACACCGATTACTATTGGAACGAAGTATAGATGGACTGCTGCCGGTGTGTTTGATTACATAAACTTGCGCACAAATGGTTATGACTTCCATATGGCTTTAACTAAAGGAGAAGTCGCTTGGACAGATGATCGAGTTCGTGCAACGATGACGAATTGGAAACAATTGATTGATGCAGGCTTTTTCCTAGAAAATAATGCGGCCTATAGTTGGCAGGAGGCACTTGCNCCTATGGTTCAAGGTGACGCTGCCATGTACGTTATGGGTAATTTCGCTGTAGCTCCCCTTAGAGAAGCGGGTTTGTCAGATGATCAGTTAGGGTTTTTTCAATTTCCGGTCATAAATCCGGACATTCCTTTAGGTGAAGAGGCGCCAACAGATACNATACATATACCAGCTAATGCCAAAAATAAGGAAGATGCGAAGAAATTTCTTGCTTATTTAGCTAGAGCTGATGTCCAAACTGAAGTGAATGCAATTTTGGGTCAATTACCNATAAACAAGAATTCTAGCGTCGCTAACGATAAATTTTTGAAAGCTGGCCTGGAAATGTTGTCAAGCACAACTGGCGGTATTGCACAGTTTTTTGACCGAGATGCACCAGCTGCAATGGCTGATGCAGGAATGGATGGATTTGTCGAGTTTATGGCAAAGCCGGAGAGAATGGATGCTATTTTAGAACGGCTCGAAAAAGCTCGAAAGAAAATTTATAAATAGTATTAAAATAGGTTTGGCTAATTTAGATATTAGCCAAACCTTAATTATTTATTGAGGTCGATATGGTTAGGTTTTGGAAACGAAATCAGCGCTCATTGGCTCCATTCCTGTTTTTGGCACCGGGGATATTTATGTTCTTAGTGTATGTAATTATCCCAATATTTCAGTCGATAAATATTTCTTTCTATGAATGGGACGGGCTGGGAGAAGCCACCTATATCGGTTTTGGTAATTACATAGAGCTGATCGATGATGAAGCTTTTTATACTTCTTTAAAAAATAACGTTATCTGGCTTATATTATACCTTCTTGCAATCCCTGCAGGATTATTTGTCGCACTATTTCTAAACCAAACGATCACTGGTATTCGAATTTACAAATCTCTGTTTTTTTTCCCATTTGTAATATCGCAAGTCGTTGTCGGTTTAGTATTTTCGTGGTTTTATGATCCTAGCTATGGATTGATGAATATAATTCTTATGGCTTTAGGCGCTGATGCGATACCAGTACTAGCTGATGAAAAATACGTGACTTATGGAATAATTGCAGCAGGGCTTTGGCCTCAAACAGCTTACTGTATGATTTTATATTTAACGGGCCTTAACTCTGTTGATCCTGAGCAAATTGAGGCAGCCAGGCTTGATAATGCACGTGGCTTTAAAATGCTCTGGTATGTTATTTTGCCACAGCTCAGGCCAGCTACATTTATTGCTTTGGTTGTTACTGTTATTGGTGCTCTGCGGTCCTTTGATTTGATCTCAATAATGACGGATGGCGGCCCATGGGGTTCCAGCCAGGTTTTAGCTTTTTACATGTATGAGCAGGCGTTTTCGGAATATGGTTTTCGCATGGGTTATGGCGCAGCGATAGCCGTTGTGCTTTTTTTAATCATGATGATTTATATAATTGGTTTTTTGTGGAAAATGTACCGNGATGAAAGGAGCTTGTGACAGTGTTNCCGACTCCAATTAATCAGACATCTATTGCNACACAAATTATTTACAAAGTTGCCCTTCCTTTAGCGTTGCTGATATGGCTCCTACCGTTACTGGCGGTTGCTATAACTTCAATTAGATCAGCAGGTGATATCACGTCTGGGAATTATTGGGGCTGGCCCACAAGTTTCAATTTTATTGAGAATTATTCAGCAATTTTTCAAAATACCCCAATCGGTAAATATATTTGGAATAGTTTTCGAGTTACCATTCCGACGGTTATTGGTGCAGTTGCTTTAAGCTGTATGACCGGGTTCGCGCTTGGTGTTTATCGGTTCAAAGCGAATATCGCTGTATTTTTTATGTTTGTTGCTGGGAATTTTATCCCGTTTCAAATTTTAATGGTGCCTGTAAGAGACCTGACCGTCAATATGGGGATGTATAACACAACCAGTGGTCTTGCACTCTTCCACATAGCCTTTCAAACTGGTTTTTGTACTTTGTTTATGCGTAATTTTATAAGGGCGTTACCATTTGAGCTAATAGAGTCAGCAAGGGTCGAGGGAGTTAGTGAAGTTCGTATTTTTTGGTTTATTGTTGTTCCTTTAATGCGTCCCGCTATAGCCGCTTTGAGCGTTCTGATTTTTACATTTATATGGAATGATTATTTTTGGGCTCTTGTGCTCACTCAAGGTTCCGACAGTCAGCCAATAACTGCAGGTTTGTATTCTTTAAATGGTCAGTGGGTTTCTGCTTGGCATTTGGTGTCGGCTGGTTCAATAGTCGCGGCCCTTCCGCCTGTTCTTATGTTTTTTCTAATGCAACGCCACTTTATTGCAGGACTAACATTGGGGGCGGTAAAGTAATGGAACTTTATCACATTAACTCAAGCACACAAAGCATTGTTTTAAAATCTGAAAATCATTCTATGCCTGCAATTATCTACTGGGGAAAAAAATTAGGAGCCGAAATTGATTTAAGTCAAATGGACACAACAGCGTGTTATGACTTGGCTGGTGGAATGATTGATGCTGTTATTCCTATTGATATTTTTCCTCAGTGTGGAGATAGCTTTGCGGGTCACGCCGGATTAAAAATTAGATCTAAGACAGGCATTAAATTATATCCTAAGTTTAGATTATGTAGTGTCGAAGCTACTAATTCAAAGTTTTCGTGTGTAGTTTCAGATGATAAACTTGGGTTGGTTTATAATGCAAGTTTGTGGGCTGATGTTTACAGTGATGTGATAGTCTCATCTGCGGAGTTAAAGTGTAAAGGTCCAGTAATTGTCGATTGGTTTTCGGCACCGGTTGTACCCATTGATGATTTTGCATTGGAACTTGTTGAGTTTTCTGGTCGATGGACAAAAGAACTTCAAATGAACCACGTGCAATGGTTGCCTGGAGCCCGTGTNCGAGATAATCCAACNGGACGATCGGGTCATGAACACTTTCCTGCTGTTTTCGTTATNGAGCAAAATAGTAACAACAATTCTGGAAAAGCGTATGGCCTACATTACGGTTGGTCCGGTGGTCATAAAATGGTNGCTGAAGAATTACCTGATGGTCGGCGGCAAATACAGATGGGTCACGCGAGNGGGTCATATCGAGAAGCTGATGTNACCTTNAAGACTGCNCCATTATACATGGCGTTTGGTGAAAATGGCCTAAACAGCGTTTNTACTCAATTTCAGAGATTTNTATCAAGTAAACTCAAAAATAATCCCGCTNGTCGCAAGCCGCGGCCAATACATTTTAATTGCTGGGAGGCTGTGTATTTTNAACATAGTTTNGAAAAATTGAAANATTTGGCTCAAACCGCCGCTGAACTAGGGGCAGAAAGATTTGTTCTTGATGATGGATGGTTTGGAAAACGCAACAACGATAAAACTTCGTTAGGTGATTGGAATGTTGATTATGAAAAATATCCAAATGGATTGTCTCCATTAATCGATCATATAAAAGATTTAGGTTTAGATTTTGGAATATGGTTCGAACCTGAAATGGTTAATAATCAAAGTGAGCTATATACTAATCATCCAGATTGGATTCTTGGTTTGCCTGACCAAAACTTGGGAAGAAATCAGCTAGTTTTAGATATGTCAAAGTCTGAGGTGATTGATTACCTCTATAACTGCATAAATGAAATTTTATCAAAGTATGAAGTAGATTATGTAAAATGGGACCACAACCGTGTTTTGCCTATAGTAGACGCCAAACAAACTTATGGACTTTATGAACTATTAGCTCGTTTAAATCGCTCTTATCCCAAACTTGAAATCGAAAGCTGCTCCTCTGGTGGTGGGCGTATGGATTTTGGTATTTTGGATTTCACTCAGAGACTTTGGTTGTCTGATAGTAATGATGCCGTCGAAAGAATGCAAATACAAAACACGTCTGCCATGTTTTTCCCGCCATCTGTAATTGGATGTCACGTTGGCCCAGGAAAATGTCATACAACAGGTCGAGAGATTGATATTTCGACTAGAGCTTGGGTTGCAGCTCAAGGACATCTGGGATTTGAGTTTGATTTGAATGAGCTCAGTGATGATGAAAAGTTAACTTTAAAACAAGTAGCAAAATGGTGGAAAGGAAATCGATATTGGAGAATGGATGCTCTCAGGTATCGCCTTGATATGCCTGATCCTGCGCTTCTGGGTGAATTACAGTTGTCACAAGACGGTGACAATTTTGTGGCTTTTATTTCTCAAGTGAACTCGTCCGCGCAGGCTTTGCCTCGTAAATTTAAACTTCCTCGTTTGAATAGAAGTTCATTATACGAAATTAAATTAGTAAATTATCAAGAGCGCGAAAATATTTCGAGAGGGGCGATGCCAATAAAAGATCAACACATCGAGGCCAGTGGTGAGATGATAAGAGAATTTGGTATTAGGTTGCCAATTACTAATCCACAAACTTTATGGGTTATTGAAGGAACTAAAAAGTGACGAAGAAACGTCGAAGCAGCTTGTGGTACGGAAACAAAGACCGCGACGGTTTTATACATCGATCCTGGATGAAAAACCAAGGGTTTCCTGACAATGCCTTTGATGGAAGACCGATAATTGGTATATGTAATACCTGGTCTGAGTTAACGCCATGCAACTCTAGCTTACGGGATCTTGCCGAAGGAGTTAAACGAGGTGTTTGGGAGGCTGGCGGCTTTCCAGTTGAATTCCCCGTTGTGTCTTTAGGTGAGACGCAAATGAAGCCTACAGCAATGCTTTTTCGAAATTTATTAGCAATGGATGTTGAGGAAAGTATACGCGCATATGGCATCGATGGTGTCGTACTTTTGGGTGGTTGCGATAAGACGACCCCTGGGCAACTAATGGGGGCCGCATCCGTTGATCTTCCAACAATCGTCGTAAGTTCTGGACCGATGCTAAATGGTAAGTGGCAGGGAAAAGATATAGGCTCTGGTACCGACGTGTGGAAATTTTCAGAAGCTGTGCGCGCTGGAGATATGTCACTCTCTGATTTTATGGCTGCGGAAAGTGGTATGAGCAGATCGAAGGGTGTTTGCATGACTATGGGTACCGCTTCAACAATGTCTAGCTTGGTGGAAGCTATGGGGCTTAGTCTTCCCACTAATGGCGCTCTTCCAGCTGTTGACGCTCGGCGCATGGCATTAGCTCACCTCACTGGCAAGCGTATTGTCGAAATGGTTAACGAGGAATTGAAGCCATCAGAAATTTTGACACGAGAAGCTTTTATTAACGGGATAGTTACCAATGCAGCGATAGGCGGCTCATCCAATGCGGTCGTTCATTTATTGGCAATAGCTGGCCGCGTCGGGGTTGAGCTGAACTTAGATGATATTGATTTAGGCAAACACGTGCCATTGTTGGTAAATTGTATGCCGTCAGGTTCATACTTGATGGAAGATTTTTGTTATGCGGGAGGAGTTCCTGCGGTTTTGGCGGAAATTTCTCATCTTCTTAAGCCGGTGAAAACTGTTCTTGGCTCTGGTCTCGATGAATATTATAAGGATGTAGAATGTTGGAATAGAGATGTAATATTCTCCTTTAAAGACCCGATTAAAAAGGATGCAGGTCTGACAGTTTTGAGGGGTTCGCTGGCGCCCAAGGGCGCGATTATAAAGCCCTCTGCCGCAACTTCTGAATTGCTTGAGCATCGCGGGCCTGCATATGTTTTTGAAAGTGTTGAGGATATGAAAGCCAATATAAACAATGAGGATCTACCAGTTACCAAGGATACTATATTGGTTTTAAAAGGCTGTGGTCCAAAAGGATATCCAGGAATGGCAGAAGTAGGCAACATGCCAATCCCGGCTAAACTTGTTAAACAAGGCTTGCGGGATATGGTAAGAATATCAGATGCGCGAATGTCGGGCACTGCTTTTGGCACCGTGGTACTCCATGTTGCACCTGAGGCCGCGGCTGGTGGTGTGTTGGCTTTGGTAAAGACAGGAGATGAGATCGTTTTGTCTGCAAAAGAAGGTAAACTTGATCTATTAGTTGAAGAAGAAGAGCTGAGTGCAAGGCGAGCTTACATGTCAACACCACTTCCTGACTATCAGCGCGGTTACATTAAGCTTTATATTGATCATGTCNTGGGAGCTGAACGGGGAGCNGATCTAGATTTTTTAGTAGGCAATGATACTCGTATACCACAGCGGGAGAGTCACTGATTATGCTTACTAAATTTTCAGACTTAGAAAATAAAAGTGTTTTAATTACTGGTGGCGGATCTGGTATTGGTGCAGAGATAACAAAGGCTTTTATCCAGCAGGGGGCTAAAGTTTCCTTTGTCCAACGGACAGATGCAGAGCAATTTTGTGATGAAGTTGAATCTGAATTTCATTCGCGTCCGTATTTCATTAAGTGTGATGTAACCGATTTGAACGAGTTAAAAAAAGCTGTTGAGTCTGCTATAAGTGTTAATGGTGACATCGATATTTTAGTAAATAACGCTGCAAATGACCATCGACACGAAACACTAAATGTAACAGAGGAGTATTGGGATAATTCACAGGCCATTAACCTCAAGGCATATTTTTTTGCCTCTCAGTTCGTCTTAGCAGGAATGCGGGATAGGGGTGGAGGATCGATCATAAATTTCTCATCTATAAGCTACATGATGGGAAATTCAGGCTACCCAGCATATACCACTGCTAACGCTGGCATAATGGGAATGACACGCTCATTAGCAAGGGAATTTGGTCCAGATAATATTCGGGTAAATGCTATTGCACCAGGCTGGGTTTTAACAAAAAAACAATTAGATAAGTGGGCAACACCAGAAAGTTTGAAAGCACATTTAGATCGTCAATGCATAAAAAGTCACCTCAAAGAAGAAGATATAGCAGGAGGTGTCCTATTCCTTGCATCTGCGTCTAGCAGTATGATTACTGGCCAGCTCATCGCTATTGACGGTGGTGTCGTTATGACTGGATGAAAATTTTGAAGCATTTGTGCTGGATTGCGGTTGATTGGGGCTCTAGCAATTTAAGAATGTGGGCTTTGAACAAAAAAAATGAGACTCTTGATAGTTTTTCATCCAACGATGGGATGCTAGGTCTTGAGAATGATGACTTCGAACCTTTGCTCTCTGACAAAATATCAAATTGGGTTTCCGGTGACATTAATATCCCAATTTTATGCTGTGGAATGGTTGGTGCTAAACANGGTTGGATGGAGGCCCCCTATGCGACCGTTCCGTACAATCTTATGCAAGAAAGCGATAGCGTAAAAGTTATTTGTACTGACAATAGGCTTGATGTTCGAATTTTAGGTGGTTTGAAGCAGAATGATCCAGCAGATGTCATGAGAGGAGAGGAGACCCAAATTAGGGGTTTTTTGTCAAATTTTTCAAATTTCGACGGGATAATTTGTTTACCCGGCACTCATACTAAATGGGTTCAAGTTAGTGCTGGAGAAGTGATAAGCTTTCGTACTTTTATGTCAGGCGAACTATTTGCTCTAATGTCCAAATACTCAGTATTAAAACACTCTGTGAATTCTGATGGCTGGAATTATCAAGAGTTTAATAGTGCGGTTTCTGAAAGTATTTCAAATCCGCAAAAATTATTTTCAGATTTTTTTAAACTACGAGCTGATGATCTTTTGAAAAAGGTGGAGAAATCAGTACTTAGATCAAAATTATCTGGTCATATAATTGGCACGGAATTAGCGGGTGCAAAACCATATTGGCTTGGGCAAAATATTGTTATTTTAGCAAAATCTGATTTGTCAAAAGTGTATAAAGCAGCGCTGGAAGGTCAAGGAGTATTTGCTCAAGAGGTGGATGCAACGAAGTGTACATTAGATGGTTTGACCAAGGCATTTTCTTTAATTTATGGGCGATATTGATGGATAGGGAATTAATTGCAATTCTTAGAGGTGTTACACCACTTGAGGTGATCGCTATTGCTGAAGAATTGATATTATCCGGCATCACCAAAATTGAGGTTCCACTTAATTCGCCAAACGCATATGAAAGTATAGAAAGTTTAGCAAACCACTTTTCCAGCGAGGCCGTAATTGGAGCTGGTACTGTGCTAAAAAAAAATGAAGTGTCTAGTGTTTGTAACGCTGGTGGGAAAATGATTGTTTCACCCAATGTTAACGCTGATGTTATTTTAGAAACAAAGAAACTAAAAATGAGATCTTATCCTGGCGTATTTACTGCTTCAGAATGTTTCGAGGCGATACAGAATGGGTCTGACGGGTTAAAATTATTCCCAGCTTTTCTACTGGGCGTTGATGGCTTTAAAGCCTTGAAAGCAGTTCTCCCACCAGATCTACCAACTTATGCGGTCGGAGGCGTCGACCCTATCAATTTTGCTGATTGGCTGGCTTTTGGTGTAAGGGGCTTTGGTATCGGAAGTTATCTCTACAAAGTAGGTGACAACGTCTCTGACGTTGGCAAAAAAGCAAAGATAATTGTTTCAGCGTATGATGATGTCTCCCATGAAAGAAGCTAGGGTATTTAATCATACAATTAACATGCTGGGAGAAGGGCCTTTATGGCACCCTGAACTTCAAACGTTGTTCTGGTTTGATATCCTGAACAACACTATGCACATGTCAGATGGCTTGGCTCAAAAGTCGTGGACATTTGAATGCTTTGTTTCGGCAGCCGGGTGGGTATCCAGTGAAAAGTTAGTAATAGCATCAGCAACTGATCTAAGGCTTTTCGATATTTTAACGGGCGCCAGTGAACAGATCTGTCAGCTTGAAAATAATAATTTTTCAACAAGATCAAACGATGGACGCGCCGATCCCTACGGCGGCTTTTGGATTGGGACTATGGGACTTGGCGCAGAACCACAGGCAGGCTCAATTTATCGTTTTTTTGAAGGAGAAATTGTTCAGTTATTTTCAAACATAACCATCTCAAATTCAATTTGTTTTTCGCCGGATAAAAAATTTGGATATTTTTGTGATACACCCGAAAGACAGATAATGCGATTTTCGTTAGACCAAAATGGATGGCCCAGTTCGGATCCAGAAGTTTTTATCGACTTGCAGGNAACTAATTTAAATCCAGATGGCGCGGTTGTAGATCTCTCTGGTTATCTTTGGTCTGCGCAGTGGGGAGCATCGAGGGTCGCTCGTTATGATAGAGATGGCAGTTTTGTAAGTGAGGTTAAATTCAGTGCAAAACAAATAAGCTGTCCGGCACTCGGGGGTAAAAATATGAGTACTCTATTTGCTACATCAGCTTCTGTGGATTTAGAGAATGCCAACCCAAATGATGGAAAAACTTTCTTAATTGAAGTTGATTGCGTGGGACAGGAAGAGCACAGGGTCCGTATATGAAACCTATCAAGCGTGAGCTAGGAACCTGTTATTATCCAGAACATTGGCCTGATGATATATGGAAAGATGATGCTCAAAAAATGGCTGATTTAGGACTAAAGTGGGTTCGTATTGGTGAGTTTGCTTGGTCAAGGTTAGAGCCTCGAGAAACAGAGTTCTGTTTCGAATGGCTTGATCGGGCAGTAGACATATTGGGTAAAGCTGGTTTGTCGGTAGTATTAGGAACTCCAACTGCAGCGCCGCCTACTTGGGTTCTGAAAAAATACCCAGATATGTTAGCCGTAGATTCTGAGGGGCGCCGCAGAGAATTTGGATCACGACGACATTACTGTTTTTCACACGAAGGTTATAGAGAGCAGTGTTCTATTATTGTAAGGAAGTTGGCAGAACATTATGGTTCTAACCCTTATATTGAAGCGTGGCAAACTGACAACGAATATGGATGTCATGATACGACAATTTCATATTCATCTTCTGCACTTAAGTCTTTTCAACATTGGCTAGCGAAAGTTTATGGCAATGACGTTAATAAATTAAATGAGGATTGGGGTAATGTTTTTTGGTCAATGGAGTACCAAAGTTACGATGAGATACGCTTGCCAAATTTGACTGTTACTGAACCAAATCCTTCCCACGCACTGGCTTTTCGGAGATTTACAAGTTCGCAAGTGTCTTCTTTCAATAGAATTCAAACCGAAATTATTAGA
>JGI24820J26691_1000334_pt1 | contig 13831 bp, 16 predicted proteins | sample METZYME_5_50m_FD_26691 | JGI IMG/M metagenome (IMG submission 26691) | reverse complement strand
ATTGCTAAAAATAATGTTTGGGTTTGAATTATAAAATTAGTATTTGCTACAGTAGTATTATACATTGCAAAAACATAACCACTAAAGCCACAAGCAAGTATAATGCCTCCAATAAGACCAGGAATTCCAGATTTATAAAATGCTGAAATAAAATTCCGCTTATAACTAATAATTAGAAAGATCAAAACTACAATTACAAAAAAAACTGATCTCCAAAATAGAATTTGCCATAGAGTAGAACCTTCGAAAGATTTAACTATCAACCCTCCAAAACTAAGACTGAAAGCACCAAAAAAAATCAAGAGTGGCCCTGGTAATTTTGTAATTAGGTTCATTTAATTTGAGAAATAAGATTATTAGTTTCCATCTGATAAAGTTTATATAATGTTTCAGCATCCTCTAAGCTTACATCTTTAAATTTAATATTAGATCCTGGTGTTAATTGTACTAATCGATCATAGTCAGCAGATATAACAGTTGCAATCTTCGGATAACCACCAATAGTGCCATGATCTGATAACATAATTATTGGATCTCCTGCAGATGTGATTTGAATAACACCTTTTACTAAACCTTCGGATTTTATATTTGGATCAACGATATTTTCAATTTTTGGACCTTCTAATCTCATACCCATCCTGTCAGAAAGTTTTGTAATATTAAAACTTTCTTTAAAAAATTTATCTTGTGATGAATTAGAAAAATAATCATAATTAGTCCCTTTAATGACCCTTATATTTTCAATAGTGCCGCCTAAGTAATCAAGTTTTCTTTCATTAAAAGAATTATTAATATGAATGATTTCAATTTCTAAATCTTTAGAAAATTTATTTCCATTATTTGGTCCAATTTGAGCTTGTGTATTTATTGAACAACTTCCCCAATAATAGTCAACGCCAAAAGTTCCATTAATCGAAAAATATCCATAAACAGATTTGTTAGTTGAATGTATATCGACTTCATCCCCATCTTTTAACAAATAACTTTGGTAGCAATTACCATCAATAGCACCCTCTTTTGTTATAATTTTAAATGATACATTTCCAGAAATACAAAAAAAAATATTTTTTCCAAAATATTTCAAATGTGGCCCTTGATAAGCAAATTCAATTACTGGTGAATTATCGTCATTTTGTAAAATTGAGTTTAATAATTGAAAATTTCTTTTATCCATTACTCCACTAAATGGAATGCCAATATGGTATAAATTATTTCTTCCTAAGTCTTGATATGTGGTGTTAATACCAGCTCTTAAAATTTTAAAGTAATTTCTATCTTTTGGATTCATTATATTGATCTAAAGTTATTCTATAAAATTTTATTGTATCGCCTGGATTAATTAGATTAGGTTTTGACTGATTAGATGCATCAAAAATATTTTGTGGAGTATTTCCCAGAATATTCCATCCCCCCGGTGTCTCAAAAGAATATATATTGCAAAATTGTTCTGTTATGCCAACTGAACCTTTTGGAACTTTAACTCTTGGTGTTTCTAATCTTTTTAATCTCATTTCCTGGTTAAGATCTCCAAGAAAAGGCATGCCAGCCACAAATCCTGTCATATAACAAAAGTAATTTTTACTGAAAAATTTCTCTAGTATTATTTCAGATTTTAATTTTAATTTATTTTCAACTCTTTTAATATCTAATGCAAAGTTATTATCACAACATACTGGAATTTTGATTAGATTTTTGTTTAATTCATTACTTTCTTTAATCTCAAAATTCTCAATTTTTTTTTTTAAAGATAGAAAAGAATGTATATTTAAATCATATGAAATTATTAATTTATTATAAGACGGTGTTAAGTTTGTAATACCCTTTAAATTTAATTTTTTTATATGGTAGAAATATTTGATAACATTTGAATTAATTTCTTGATTTACCTCTCTTCCAAAATCACAATACAAAGCTGCGTCACCAAGATTTAATATATTTTTTATCATACCATGTTATACTTATGATTTGTAAGTATGGAAATTAATATCAATTGTGATTTAGGGGAAAAATCTAAGCATCATTCAGATGAAAATGATCCAAAATTACTAGAAATTGTCAATTCAGCTAATGTTGCTTGTGGTTATCATGCTGGTGATGAAGATAGTATGAACCAAGTTGTAAAAATTTGTAAGAAAAATGGAGTTAGCATAGGTGCACATCCATCGTTTAATGATCCTGAAAACTTTGGACGTAAGAGACTAAATTTATCATCAGATGAAATAAATAAATTACTAATTGATCAGTATGAAATTTTAAACAATATAGCTGAAAAACATGGTGAGATTGTTACACACATTAAACCACATGGTGCATTGAATAATATGGCTTGCGAAGATATTGAGCTTGCAACTATCATTGCAAAATCAATCTACAATTTCAATAAAGATTTAATCTATTTAGTGCCCACAGGTTCAAAGATGGAAGAGGCAGCTAAGAAATTTGATATGAAAATAGCTTGTGAAATTTTTGCTGACAGGAATTATGAAGATAATGGAAATTTAGTATCTAGAAAAGAACCTCATGCTTTAATTACAGATCCAGAACAAGCAAAAAGCCACGTTTTACGCATGGTTAAGAACCAAGCCCTTAATTGTCACAGCGGAAGGCAAATACCTTGCGAAATAGACTCTGTGTGCATACATGGAGATAATGATAGTTCTCTAGCCACAGCTAAATCTATAAGAGATAATCTTGTAGATAATGGTTTAGAACTTAAAACATTAACCAATTTAGGGAAATTTAAAAAATGATAAAAAAAATATTTTTTTCAATTATTTTTTTAACTTTTTTTGCAAGCTCATCTTTTGCAGCTGGATCAAGTAGTGATTCTGGATCAACCGAAAGCCATTATGATAAGGCTGTTAAATTAATTAAAGCAGCAAAGAAATTAGAAAAAAAAGGTAAGAATGAAAAAGCTATAAAAAGATACGAGAAAGCAATAAAGTTTCTAGTTAAATCAAACAAGATGAAGCCAAATAAAGCAGATACATTAAACTATCTTGGATTTGCAACAAGAAAAACTGGTGATTTTGAAAATGGTGAAAAGTATTACCTTCAAGGTCTAGCAATTGAACCGAAGCATATAGGAATTAACGAATACCTTGGCGAATTATATGTTGCAACAAATAGAATGGATTTAGCAAAAGAGAGATTGAGTATTCTTGAAGGATGTAACTGCGAAGAATACAATCAACTTAAAGGTGTTATTGACGGATCAAAAAAATCTAAATATTAATTTAAATTTTTGATCATTTGTTCAGGCATCCATAAAGCGATTTCAGGAAATATCACAACTAACACAACTGCCAGTATCATTAGCAAGAAGAGTGGAAACGCGCTTCTTGCTATATAACCCATATCTTTATTAGCCATACCCTGAAGAACAAAAAGATTAAATCCAACTGGTGGGGTTATCTGAGCCATTTCAACAACTATTACAAGGAATACACCAAACCAAATCATATCAAATCCTGCTTGCCTAATCATTGGCTCAATAATCGCCATTGTCAAAACAACTGCAGAAATACCATCAAGAAACATTCCAAGAATTATATAAAAAATCATTAAAACAAAAATTAAAACATATGGAGAAAGCTCCATTCCTTCAATCCATAGAGCAAGATTTCTTGGCAATCCTGTAAAGCCCATTGCCAAAGATAAAAAAGTGGCACCCGCTAATATGAAAGCTATCATGCATGATGTTTTAGTTGCGCCCAACAATGACTCTTTAAATGTTTTTAAAGACAAACTTTTTTGAAAGTAGGATAAGATTAATGCACCAACTACACCTAATGAAGCTGCCTCTGTTGCTGTTGCAATACCAGTATAAATTGAGCCAATAACTGAAACTATTAATAATATTACTGGAATAAGTTTTCCTGATTTCCTTACCTTTTCAATAAATGAGAAGTCTTGTTTAAAAGTAGGCATGGATTTTTTATTTATTGATGACCAAATCATTACATATGTCATGAAAATCAACGCAATCATTATTCCTGGTAAAATTCCAGCAATGAATAGTTTTGCAATTGACTCTTGGACAGTCACACCATAAATAATTAAAATAATTGAGGGTGGAATTAGAAGGCCCAAAGTACCTGAGCCAGCTAAACTTCCAAGTAAGATACTCTCTGGATATTTTCTTTTTCTTAGTTCTGGGATAGACATTTTTCCTACTGTTGCAACAGTCGCTGCAGAAGATCCAGAAATAGCTGCAAATAATGCGCATCCAACAACATTAACATGAACTAAGCCACCAGGTAATTTCTGCATCCAGGGAGATAATCCTTCAAATAAATTTTCTGATAACTTTGTCCGAAATAAAATTTCACCCATCCAAACAAATAAAGGAAGCGCGGTTAATGTCCATGAAGATGAAGCTCCCCAAATTGTTGTTGCCATCGCATCACCAACTGGCCTTGTTGTGAAAAGCATCATTCCTATAGATGAAACTCCAACCATACTGATAGCAACCCAAATTCCTGATCCTAAAAATATCAAAAGAACACTAATGAAAAATATAGTAAGTAAAATTTCAGTCATTTTTTGTTGTTTGTATTTTCAAAACTAATTGATGGGATACACAAATAAAAAATATTAGAGATCCTAAAGCAACACTTGATTGTGGTATCCAAATTAATATTTCATCAGCTCCTTCACTTCTCTCTTGAAATTCATAAGATATTTTTAGCATTTTTAAAAAATAAAANGCTAGATAACCAGAAAATATAGTTGCAACTATCAAACTCCATAATTCCAAAAATCTCTTTTTAATTCCAGTGGCTCTTTCTAAAAATAGTGTAATTCTAATGTGACCACCTTCTACAAAAGTATAAGACAAAGCAAAAAAAGATGAGGCAGCCATACAATATCCAGAGTATTCGGCTAAGCCTCTAATATAAAAACCAAATATTCTTGATGAAACTCCAATTAAAATAAAAACTGCAACCAAAATAAGAAAGAATGCAGCAATATAGCCTGAGTAACTATAAAGATTATTTAAAAATTTGTTGAGTTTCGTAAACATATAAAAAGGCCGTTTAAAACGGCCTTTTTAATTATAATGATTTAATTATAAGCAGCAAGAACACTGGCACCTCTATCACCAGCTTTTTTCTTCCATTCTTCTGCCATTGTAGCACCGACTTTTTTGAAATGACTTTCAAGGGCTGCATTTACTTTACCCACTTTCATTCCAGCATCAGCTAAAGCTTTTTTATCGGCAACATTTCCTTTTTTTGAAAGTGCCCAACCTTTTTTTTCAGCAACTGCCGCCTCTTCCATTATCATTTTTTGTGTAGCTTTATCTAACTTATTCCAAGAACCTCTGTGAGCTACAATCATATTTTTTGGAAACCAAGCTGCAATATCGTAAAAATACTTAACTCCATTTTCCCAAATTTTACTATTTTTACCAGTTGTTGGTGAAGTAATCATACTTTCAACAGCACCAGTTGAGAATGCTTGACTTATTTCAGCTGCTTCAATTTTTGTAGGAGCCATACCTGTAAGCTCAGCCATTCTAATAGTTGCAGAGTTATACGCTCTAAATTTTAAGCCTTTTAAATCTGCAACACTGTTTATCTCTTTTTTACTATAAAGACCTTGTGCCGGCCATGGAACTGCATATAAAAATACAAGACCTTTTTGATCNAAACCTTTAATTATTGCAGGCTTAGANGCTTGATATAGTTTCATAGCATCATCGTAAGATGTCGCAAGGAATGGTTGTGAGTCAATCTCTAATAACGGATCCTCTTTACCTAGAGCCGACATAAATCTTTCACCAATTTGAGCTTGTCCAGTTCTAACAGCCCTAAATATCTCTCCACCTTTAAATAGAGATCCACCTGGGTGAGTTACTATTGTTAATTTTCCTCCACTTTTTTCTGAAACATTTTTAGCAAATTCAGCTGCATTAGCAGAATGGAAGTTGCTTGCACCATATGCTAGTGCCATATCCCATTTTTCTGCAGCAAAAGCATTGGCAGTTAAAAGAACAGAAAATAAAACAGAGAGCAAAATTTTGAAAATTTTCATAAATCCTCCATATTTCTAAAAAACCTATCTCATTATGTATTAGATCTTAAATCAATAAAAATTTTATGCATTATTGAAAAATAATAAATAATTACTATTATAATAGTATCTTGATCGAACAATCCCTTATTTTACTGCAAATTATATTTATAGATATTATTCTTGCGGCAGATAATGCAATAATAATAGGATTGATTGCAGCTAACTTCGTTCCAAAAAATAGAAAAAAGATAATATTTTGGGGAGTAGTTGGTGCATTAGTTTTTAAAGTTATATTTGCAATATTTGCAACATATTTATTTAAATTTTACTTTATTAAAATTCTTGGTGGATTACTTTTGATTTGGATAGTTAATGATTTAAGAAAAGATTTGTTTGAAATTCAAAAAATAAAGTCGCCTAAAAAGAAATCTATGGAGCCTTCATTTATCAAAAGTATATACAAAGTTTTATTTGCAGATATTACGATTAGTTTTGATAATGTTATTGGAGTTGTGGGTGCCGCCAAAGGTAATTTTGGATTTATGATTTTTGGTTTAGTATTATCAGTAGTCCTCACTGGAGCCTTAGCTACTTATTTAGCAAATTACATACAAAAACATTTATGGATAGCTTATGTTGGTTTAGGTTTTATATTATTGGTTGCTATTCAATTAGTAATAGGTGGGCTAGTCGATTTAGAAATTTTAAATATAAATGAAAAATATATAAAATATTTCTAATATCACCAAGTTCCAGTATTTTCCATTGATGACCAAGGCTCTTTGGGAGGAAGGTTTCCTTCCTGAAGTATTTCAATTGATATTTTGTCTGGTGATTTCACAAATGCCATATGACCATCTCTCGGTGGTCTATTAATTGTATAACCCATATCCATTAATCTTTGGCATATTTCATATATATTTTTAACTCTATAAGCTAAGTGACCAAAATTTCTAGATCCCTCTCCTAAATTGTCGCCGTCCCAATTATAAGTTAGTTCAATTTCTGCATTGTTGTCGTTTGGTGCAGCTAAAAAAATTAATGTATATCTGCCTTTTTCATTTTCCATTCTTTTTGTCTCTTTTAAACCCAGTCCATCACAAAAGAATTTTAACGACTCTTCAATATTAGAAATTCTAATCATTGTGTGTAAATATTTCATGCTAAAATTATAATTTATTTTTATTCTAGTTCAATAGTGCTTGGCGGTTTAGAGGTCACATCATAAACAACTCTATTTATACCACGAATATTATTGACTATTTTATTAGAAACCATTTGCATAAATGATTTATTAAATTGAAAATAATCTGCAGTCATTCCATCTTCAGATGTTATTGCTCTTAGCAAGCATAAATATTCATATGTTCTATTATCTCCCATGACACCAACAGTTTTAACTGGAAGTAGTGCTGCATAGGCCTGCCATATCTTGTGGTAAAGATTATGTTCTCTTAATGCATTTATAAAATAATTGTCTGCTTCTTTTAAAATTTTTATTTTTTCTTTAGTAATTATGCCTGGCATTCTAATTGCTAAACCAGGACCAGGAAAGGGATGTCTAGAAATAATTTCTTTACTTAAATTTAACTCTAAACCTAACATTCTAACTTCGTCTTTAAATAAATATTTCAGTGGCTCAACTAGTTTTAATTTCATTTTTTTTGGNAGACCTCCAACATTATGGTGGGACTTTATTTTTGATGTTTGGCTTCCTGTAACAGACTTACTTTCAATTAAATCAGGGTATAGAGTTCCTTGAGCTAGAAATTTTACATTTTTTATTTTTTTTGCATATTTTTCAAAAAGTTTAACAAATAAATTTCCAATAATTTTTCTTTTATTTTCTGGGTCTGTTACATTTTTTAATTTACTTATGAATAATTGTTCAGCATTTACATAAATTAAATTTAATTTAAATTTTTTTTTAAAAGTACTAACTACTTGTTTTTCCTCATTTTTTCTGAGAAGGCCAGTATTAACAAATATACAAGTTAANTTTTTTCCAATCGCATTACTAATTAATTTTGCCACTACACTACTATCCACTCCACCAGATAAAGCACAAATTACTTTAGAATTTCCAACTTGTGCTTTAATTTGTTGTATAAGCTTGGATTTTTGATTTTTTGATGTCCAATTTTTCTTGATTTTACAAATATCAATAACAAAGTTTTTTAATATTATTTTGCCTTTAAATGTATGGGAAACTTCTGGATGAAACTGTATGCCATATATCTTCTTTTTTATATTTTCTATCATGCATAATTTTGAATTTGATGATTTTGCTATAACTTTAAAACCTTTAGGTAATTTAATTACTTCATCTCCATGACTCATCCATACATTAGTAGATTTTTTTGAAAAAAAATTTTGAGTTAGAGCACTTTTTTTTAATTTTGTAACTTTTGCTAACCCGAATTCTCTTGATTTTGCTTGTTTTACCTTGCCTCCTAATTCTTTAGAAATTATCTGGTGGCCAAAGCAAATTCCTAAAATTGGAATATTTAAACTTAATATACTTTTATTGAATTTAACTTTGTTATTTTGATAAACATTTAAAGGTCCACCTGATAAAATTATGCCTTTCACATTTTTTTCAGTTTTGTAGTCTTTAAGTTTGTTGTGACTTATAATTTCACAAAAAACATTTAATTCTCTTACTTTTCTAGCAATTAATTGTGTAAACTGAGACCCAAAATCGATTATTAAAATTTTATCTAGATTATTTTCAAGACGCATCTTTTTTTTCAAACTCTTTTAGGCGTTTGTTAATAGATGCGATTTTATCACAAAGGTTTGAGCATATTTTTTTAAAATCTTCTCTAAGTTCCTCTGCTTTAGAAAAATTAGATCTTTCTAACTCAATATCTATTAATAGATACATGGCCTCTTCATTGTTTGGCTCGAGTAGTAAGACTGTATTTATATTTTTCTCAAGTTCGGTTTTATTTTCTTCGTTTTTAAATATTTTTGCTAAATATANATACGATTTTGAGTCTTTGGGATTGTAAACAATATTTCTTTGAAATAAGAATTTTGAATCTTCATATTTTTCATTTTCAAAAAGATTTTTTGCTTCATCAAAAAAACTAACTTTCTCTGCATTAACATTGAAAATTAAATTAAAAAGTAAAATTATTGCTAAAGTAATTTTTTTTATCATCTTTTTATTTCGTCTATGTTATGTACCATACTTTCATAAAAACCTGCTTTAGTAATTTTGACAAATTTTGGTTTTTTTCTAAGATCTTTAATTTTTTTTGCGCCTAAGTATCCCATTGACGATTTTAAACCTCCTACTAGTTGGTAGATGATTTTTTCAACTGTGCCTTTGTATTTGACAAAACCTTCAACACCTTCTGCTACATATTTTGAAGTATCTTTTTGTTTAGATTGAAAATATCTATCTGCCGAACCTTTATTCATTGCTCCTATAGATCCCATTCCCCTAAAACTTTTAAATAATTTACCACCTCTTTTTATAATTTTACCTGGTGCTTGATCTGTTCCTGCAAATAACGATCCGATCATCACCGCATCTGCACCTGCTGCAAGTGCTTTTGCAATATCGCCAGAAAATTTTATACCTCCATCAGCTATTAGTGTTGTTTTACTTTTGCCCATACCTTTTTTTACATCTAAAATTGCACTTAATTGTGGAACTCCTATCCCTGCAACTAATCTTGTAGTGCATATAGACCCTGGTCCAATTCCAACTTTTATAATATCTACTCCTTGCTTAATTAGGAATTTAGCTGCTTCTGCTGTAGCGATATTACCTGCACATAAAGCTGTTTTAGTCGATTTCATTTTTTTAATTTTTTTTATTATTTCAGCTACTTTTTTTGTATGGCCATGAGCTGTATCAACAACAATTAAATCGATATTTTCTTTTAAAACTTTTTGAGCTCTAATGTGTTCGTTTACACTTGCACCAACCGCTGCACCAACTAACATTTTTTTTTCTTTTACTTTTCTTATTTCTTTTATCTGATCATTTATTGATAAATTTCTATGTATAACCCCTATTCCACCCTTTTTACCGATTGAAATAGCCATGTTAGACTCTGTAACAGTATCCATTGCTGATGTTAGAAGAGGTATAGAAATACTTAAGTGTTTTGATAATTTGACTTCTGTCTTTACTTCTGAAGGCAATATTTCAGAATAGTTTGGAGCTAAAGTTACGTCATCGAAAGTGAGTGCTTCTTTGATAGGATCCATGTCCTTATATAAACGATTCTTAAAAAAATGAAAGTATCTATCTTAAATTTTTGCAGATTAAAAAACTTTCTTTAGAGTCTTTTCTACTTGCAGGAGGCTTATAAACATTAAATTTTGCAAAATTTTTTTTTGAAAATGCTATTATCTCATTAAAAGAAGTTCCCATGAATAATTTTGAGACAAAATAACCATTTGGTTTCATCATTTTGGTAGCAAAATCTAAAGCTTCTAGAACTAATTCTCCAGTTACCATAGAGTCTAGATTTTTATTTCCCGTTGTATTGACCGCCATATCTGAAATAATTAGGTCAACTTTTCCACCAAAATAATTATTAATTTTATTTTGTTGTTCAGTATCTGTAAAATCTCCTTTTAAAATTTTTACATTTTTTATTTCTTCTATTTCTTTTAAATCTATTGCTAAATGCTTATTACATTTTAAATTACTTGATATATATTGAGACCAGCTTCCAGGAGCAGCTCCAAGATCTATTACTGATATATTATTTTTTAAAAATTTAAATTTTTCGTTAATTTCTTTTAATTTATAAACAGCTCTTGATCTATATCCTTCAACTTTTGATTGTCTAACATAAATATCTCTTCTCTGCTTATTAATCCAATTTTTTGAGATTTTATTTTTCTTCAATTAGTTTTGAACCTTAAAGATTTTGAGATTTTATTATTATCCAAAGTTTTTAATTCTATCTCTAGATTTTTCTCGTTTCTCATATCTTTATTATTTACTTTAATACCACTTGCTAAATGTATTATTCCAATTTTATGATTTGGTAAAAAAGGTTCCACAAAGATTTTATTCTTTTCGTCAAACTTTGGAAGTAAGTTACTAGCCAACCAATTGCAATTATGAGGAAGAAATTCAACATCTACATTATCAATATATACGCATATATTTATCGCTAGTTGCTCTGAACCAAATATTTGGCCATGACTAAGAGTAGTTTTTAAATTTTTTTGCCAAACATTCCAACAGCTAGAGTCTTTTTCTANCGAAAAAACTCCAATATTAATATGCGGAGCAAATGCTAACTTTCTTGCTTTATTAATATCAATTTTAGATTTTATAGCATGTTTAAAATTTTGAGATTTTATAATTGCTAATTTNCCAAACAGCCAATTAACGTTACTTAATATTCTATATCCNGGTGTCATTGTCTGNGTAATGCCAAGTTTACCATTNTCACAAGCCTTAAAATATAAGTCTATTGAACTCCAATCTTGAACCCAAGCATCACAATCAATCCATAGATANTTTTTATAGTTAGGAAAATATTTTGGAAGAAATGCTCTTGATACCTGGCTTTTTAGCCATTCTTTACCTTTAATTTTAGATTGTGGAACCTCAATATCCCATTCAGCTTTTTTGATCTCATCTACTTTATTTTTTAGAAGAGCAGTTTGCTCCCCTGTTAAACCCGCATCAAGTATACAAATAGCAACCTTTTCACTATGATTGAATTGTTTAATAGAGTCTATTAATTCATTTAGCAGTTCAAAATAATTAGAGTCTGCTAAAGAAATAATAACATTTTCCTTCATTACAAAATATCTTCGTGATGATCAACGCCATCATCTTTTTCTTTATTTTGTTTTTTTAAAAATAAGTAATGNATTGAACTTGCTGGGATAATTAATAAATAAATAATTCCCGAAATTATAATTGTATTAAAAGTATATATTAGCAATAAACCAAAATATAAAATTATTCCAAATAGAAGAAATATTGAAGTACTTCTTGGAACTGCAATTCTTTTTAGAGAATATGTGGGAATTTTACTTATTAAAAGTACAGAAATAATAATAAATAAAGATGGAACAATTATATTTTTATTTATTGTTATAAACTGAATCTCACTAAAACTATAAATTAAAGGCATTAATACCAATACTCCTCCTGCTGGTGATGGAATGCCCTCAAAAAAATTATCTCTCCATGAAGGTTCTCCTCCTGTTGAAACATTAAATCTTGCAAGTCTTAAAGCAACACAAACCACATATATTAAAGATATTAACCAACCAAATCTGCCAATATTATCAAGTGCCCAGAAATACATTATGAATGCTGGCGCAACTCCAAAACTAATTACGTCCGTTAATGAATCTAATTCTTTTCCAACTTTTGATGTAGCTTTAATTAATCTTGCAATTCTTCCATCTAAACCATCGATGATTGCAGCGATTAAAACTGCAATAACTGATAATTCAAATCTTCCATCAAATGCAAACTTAATTGAAGTTAAGCCAATACATACCCCAACCAGTGTCATAATGTTTGGCAAAATAACTCTTGAATTTTTATTTGATACTAATTTTATATTCTTTTTTGGATTTTCCATTTATCTTTTGGCTATCAATGTTTCTCCAGCAACTGCTCTTTGATTAACTTTTACTAATGGTTCATAGTTTTCAAAATATAAATCTGCTCTACTTCCAAATCTAATCATTCCTATTCTAGATCCTTGATCAACATTATCTTCAACTGAGGTATCTGTAACTATTCTCCGTGCAACCAGTCCTGCTATTTGAACTACAATTATGTCTTCGCCGTGAGAGTTTTTAATTTTGTAATAATTTCTCTCATTATCCTCACTAGCTTTATCAAGAGACGCATTAATAAATTTTCCAGGTTGTATAAAATCTCTTCAATTTTTCCTGAACATGGAGATCTATTCACATGACAGTCAAATACATTCATAAATATACTTACTTTCTTAAATTTTTTATTTTCAAGACCTAATTCTTTAGGTCCGTTTGTATCTAACACTTGTAAAACCAATCCATCTGCAGGACTTGTTAAATAGTTCTCATCATTTATTGGAATTCTCTCTGGATCTCTAAAAAAATAATAACACCAAATACTTAAGACCAAACCTATGAAACCTAAAAAACCATGAATGAAATACAGAATGATCGTTGCTACAACGAAAATTACTATAAATTTATAGCCTTCGTTATGAATCTTTGGAAAAATTTTGTCTATCATAATCGTTCAATTGATAATTCTGGATTAATATGTATATAAAAAGTATAAATTCAATTATTAAGATACATCAAAAAATGAGCAAAATTAAGGTAAAAAATCCCATTGTCGAGCTAGACGGTGATGAAATGACGAGAGTAATTTGGGAATTCATCAAAAATAAATTAATTCTACCTTATTTAGATTTAGGCATTGAGTATTACGATCTAGGAATGAAAAGTAGGGATGATACTGATGACAAAATTACAGTCGACTGTGCTAATGCAATTAAGAAAAATGGGGTGGGTATCAAATGTGCAACAATTACTCCTGACGAGGCGAGAGTTGAAGAATTTAAACTAAAGCAAATGTGGAGATCTCCAAATGGAACAATAAGAAATATTATTGGAGGAACAGTATTTAGAGAACCAATAATTTGTAAAAATATTCCTAAACTTGTACCATCTTGGACAGATCCATTAATCATTGGGAGACACGCTTTTGGTGATCAGTACAGAGCTACAGATTTTTTAGTTCCAGGAAAAGGTAAATTAGAGGTTAAATGGACATCGGAAGATGGAAGTGATGAAAAAAAATATGAAG
>JGI24820J26691_1000332_pt1 | contig 13841 bp, 13 predicted proteins | sample METZYME_5_50m_FD_26691 | JGI IMG/M metagenome (IMG submission 26691) | reverse complement strand
AAATTTATAAATGAGCTAAGGAAAAGAGACTCAATAGAATTAATTTCAAAAATAGATGAAATAAATAAACTAAATCAAAAATTAGATGATTTAGAATCTTTGAGTAGAGAAAAGTTAATTTTTAACTCCTTAGCGAAAGAAATTAAAATTATATATCCAGATCTTAATGAATTTGAGGTTTTCGAAACAATTAAAACCGACTTTAATGCAATTGACACTGTATTAGTATTTAATTTGAAATGGGCTAATGAGCTTGAAAATGTTGAAAAATTAAAGCTTAATGAAAATGTAAGAAACTGGCTAAAGTTTCAACTTGAAGATGATGTTTTTGAAATAAGAAGCAATGTGGATTAATGCTTTCTATTGCCTTAGCTTTTTTAGTAGCTCTGAAGAGTAAACAAAATCTTCAACCTCTTTGTTTTTTGACTTCAAAATTTCTTTGTTTGTTCCCTGCCATATCTTATATCCCTCTTTTAGAAAAATAATGTTCTCACCAATTTCAATCACTGAATTCATGTCATGAGAATTAATAATAGTAGTAATATTATATTCCNTAGTAATCTCTTGAATTAATTGGTCTATGACAATTGCTGTTTTTGGATCTAGTCCAGAGTTNGGTTCATCACAAAAAAGGTATTTTGGATTCATCACTATAGCTCTAGCAATTGCAACTCTTTTTTGCATACCCCCNGACAACTCAGAGGGTAATTTGTTAGTTGCATTTATTAAATTAACTCTTTCAATACATTTCATCGCCCTTGAATATTTTTCAGATTCTTTAATATTAGTTAGCATATCCAATGGAAATCTTACATTTTCAAGTACATTCATAGAATCGAATAATGCGCTACCCTGAAAGACCATACCCATTTCTCTACTAATATTTAATTTATCATCACTGCTCATNTCTTTAGACGATAATCCATCATAAATTATCTCACCAGAATCGGCCTCATATAGACCAAGAAGACACTTAAGTAAAACNGTTTTACCAGAACCACTCTGACCTATTATTAAATTTGTTTTTCCTCGNNANAAAGTTGTATTAATTTCACTTAAAACTCCAGATTTTTCAAAAGATTTATATATGTTCTTAACTTCAATCATTTATGCTAGTAAAAGTTGAGTAATTATGTAATTCAGAATAATAATTATTATTGATGTCCAATAAAATGACTTGGTGCTAGCTTTACCTACATCAAGTGCACCACCTTTCATGTAATATCCGTGAAAAGATGGTACTGTTGCCAAAACAAATGAAAAAACAAGTGTCTTTATGTATGAGTATGTAACATGATAAGAGTCGAAATCCATTTGGATTCCTTGTATGTAAGCTTCACTAGGCACACCAGTTAAAGTCATGGCTAATAATCCACCAATTATCCCTAAAAACATTGATATTGTAATTACAAAGGGATAAAATAACATTGCAATAATTTTTGGGAAAACGAGATAATTTAGAGAATTTATACCCATAACCTCCAATGCATCAATTTGTTCAGTAACTCTCATGGTTCCAATACTTGATGTGATATAAGAACCAACTTTCCCAGCCATTATAATAGATATAAATGTGGGAGCAAATTCTAAAATAACTGACTCTCTAGTTGCATACCCAATCAGTGTTTTAGATAACAAAGGGTTCTCCAAACTTAGAGCCATTTGAATCGAAACAACTCCACCGATAAAGAAGGATAATATAGATACGATTTGAATGGAGTCTAAAACAAGATCATTAATTTCCTTAAAAACTTGCTTGTAAAGAATCTCTCTTTTACAAGATTTAACAAAGGATGTTTTTATCATTAAAAAATACTTTCCTATATCTTGTAGAAAATTCATTTTATAATTGATAAGTTATTGCATTTATGTTCATTCCTGCTCCCACACTTGCAAATAAAATAACATCCCCCTTACTAACTTTATGGTCTTTAAAATTTGTTTTCAATACTACATCATAGAGAGTTGGTATAGTGGCAACAGAAGAATTACCAAATACATCAACACTAATTGGCATAATATTTTCAGGGATTTTCTTATCAAACTGTTTGTAAAAATATTTTAATACCGCCTCATCCAATTTTTCATTTGCTTGATGTAGAAAAATCTTTTTTACATCATCGATTTTTTTACCACTTTCTTCCAAACATATTTTTAATGCTGATGGAATATTTGATATTGCAAATTCATAAACTTTTCTTCCATTCATTTTTATATGCTTAATTTTTTCTTTGTTGTTTGGGTCGTAAGATCTGTCACAAAATAGATAGAGTGCCTCTTTGCCAGCTTTGGTGATTGTTTTGTGTGATAAAATTCCACCGTTCTCATCAGTTTCCTCTACAATTGCTGCACCAGCTCCATCGGCAAAGATCATTGAATCTCTGTCAGAGTGATCAATTGTTCTTGAAAGCGTGTCAGCACCGATTACTAAGCATCTTTTTGCCATCTTTGATTTAATAAAAGATTTAGCCTGAATAATTCCTTCAATCCATCCAGGACAACCAAAAATCAAATCATATGCAACGCAATTCTCATTTACAATTTCAAGCTTGTGTTTAACCATGGTTGCAACCGATGGGAGGGCAATATATTGGTTTGTACCGTATTCAACCTCTCCAAAGTTATGAGCAACTATAATATAGTCAATAGATTCCTTATCAATTTCAGCATCTTTAATTGCTTCTAAGGAGGCAAAAGTAGCTAAATCAGAGGTTGTATGTTCTTTGTCAGCATATCTCCTCTCTGTTATACCGGTTATAGCTTGAAACTTATCAATGATTTCCTTATTAGAATTTGGATAACTAACACCTTCTTTATCAAAAAAAGATTTTTCAACAAAAGAGTTGTTGGTGATTTTATTTTTGGGTACGAAAGATCCGGTGCCTACTATGTGTATTGGCATAAAATTAATTTAATCAAAAATAGGAATAAATTAGGACTCAATATAATCTTCAATTGGAGCACATGTACAAATTAAATTTCTATCTCCAAAGGCTTCATCAATTCTAGTAACAGATGGCCAAAACTTATTATTTTTTAAATATGGCATTGGAAACGCTGCTTGTTCCCTCGAATAATTAAAATGCCATTTATCATCTGTAAGAGTTGCTAAAGTGTGAGGTGAATTTTTCAAAATATTGTACTCATCTTCCTTTTTACAAGTGATAATTTCGCTCTTTATTGAAATTAAAGCATCACAAAACCTATCAATTTCCTCCAAACTTTCACTTTCAGTTGGCTCTATCATCATGGTGCCTGGTACAGGAAATGAAACAGTAGGGGCATGAAAACCATAGTCAATAAGTCTTTTTGCTATGTCCATAACGTCAATACCATATCTATCTTTATATTCTCTACAATCAATTATTAATTCATGAGCAGATCTACCTTTTTCCCCTTGATAGAGTATTTTATAGTCTTTTTCAATTCTCTTTTTGATGTAGTTCGCNTTAAGTATAGCAATTTCAGTTGCTCTTTTTAGACCATCAGGACCCATCATTGAAATGTAGCCATATGAAATCAAACAAGCCATGGCAGATCCCCACGGAGCAGCAGAAATTGCTTTTACTCCATGTTTCTTCACNATACTTCTATCTGTTTGTGGCAGAAAGTCAACAAGGTGTTTAGCCACACATATAGGTCCAACACCTGGTCCACCACCACCGTGAGGGATAGAAAATGTTTTATGTAAATTTAAGTGACATACATCAGCACCGATTGAGTATGGGTTTGTNAGCCCTACTTGAGCATTCATATTCGCTCCATCCATATACACTTGTCCGCCGTTGTCGTGGATTGTTTTGGTAATTCTTTTAATTGATGATTCGAAAACCCCATGTGTAGATGGGTATGTGATCATTAACGCTGCTAAATTTTCACTGTGCAGGGTTGCTTTTTCCTTTAAATCGTCTTCATCAATATTACCAAACTTATCAGTGCCTACAACAACAACCTTCATTCCAGCCATAACAGCGGANGCAGGGTTNGTTCCATGTGCTGACGCAGGAATAATACAAATATTTCGATTTGTTTGANTAATGCTCTTAAAATATGATCTAATGACCATTAGCCCTGCATATTCACCTTGGGCACCAGAATTAGGCTGAAGTGATGTACCGCTAAATCCAGTGATTTCATTTAGTTGTAGCACAAGCTTATTCAACATTATGTTGTATCCTTCAACTTGATTAGATGGTGCAAATGGATGTATATTATTCCATCTGGCTGAACTTAAAGGCAACATTTCAGCAGCAGCATTCAATTTCATAGTACATGAACCAAGAGCGATCATTGAGTGGTTAAGTGCAAGGTCTTTTCTTTCTAATGATTTTATGTACCTCATCATTGATGTTTCTGAGTGATATGATTTAAATACTTTTTCGTCAAGGAAACTTGAATTACGATTGAGGCTTTTTGGTATTGATTTAAAATCAATATTTGAATTATCAACACTACTATTTCCTGTAATTTTTGAAAATAATTCTACTATTTTTTCTATATCCTCAACTTCCGTTGCTTCGTTAATCGAGATAGAAAATTCTTCATCATTTATGTAGTTGAAGTTAATTTTATTTTCAACTGCAGCATCTCTAATTTTGGAGCATGAATATTTAAAATGTAGGGTATCAAAATAGCTATCATTAATTTGGTTCAAACCCAATAGTTTAAGTTTTTTATCAAGGTTTTGGGTAAGCTTATTGATTTTTTTGGCTATGCCAATTAATCCTTCTTTTCCGTGGTATACAGCATACATTCCTGCCATAACAGCAAGAAGGACCTGAGCTGTACAAATATTGGATGTAGCTCTCTCTCTCTTGATGTGCTGTTCACGAGTTTGTAAAGCCATTCTTAATGCTCGGTCTCCATTTCTGTCCTTTGAAACACCAATTATTCTCCCTGGAATAAAACGTTTATAGTCAGATTTTGTTGCAAAATAACCAGCATGTGGACCACCGTATCCTAGTGGAATACCAAATCTTTGAGATGTACCAACAACAACATCGCAATTGAATGAGGAAGGTTCTTTAAGTAATGTTAGACCCAATAAATCAGCTGCAATTATCAACTTACAGTTTGACTCAACTATTTTATTAGAAATTAATTCAAGATCATTTATTTTACCTGTTTTTCCAATATACTGCACAATGCATCCAAAAACATCTTCAGAGATTTTGATAGAATTGTAATCAACTACCTCAATTACAATTCCTAGTGGTTCCGCACGAGTTTCAAGAACACTAAGCGTTTGTTCAAAAACATCACTACTGACAATGAATTTATTAACTCCATTTTTAACTTGTTCTCTTGTTCTACAGCCATGTAGCATGGTCATTGCTTCAGCAGCTGATGTTCCCTCATCAAGGAGGGATGCATTGGAAATCTCCATACCTGTCAAATCACAAATAACAGTTTGGTAATTTAGTAATGCCTCGAGTCTGCCTTGGGCTACCTCTGCTTGATATGGTGTGTAAGCAGTGTACCAGCCAGGATTTTCAAGTATGTTTCTTTGAATAACTGGAGGAAGTATTGCCTCATTATAGCCTTTTCCTATATAATTTTTGAAATATTTATTTTTCTGAGAGAGTTGATATATGTGGTTTGAATATTGTGATTCTGAAATAGCACTATCCAACTTTAATTCACCTTTCGTCCTTATTTCATTTGGAATCGTTTCTTGAATCAAATTTTCTAAAGATTCAACTCCTAAATAGTCTTTCATTGACTTTTCATCAACTGAGTTAATACCAATATGTCTGTCTGAAAATTTTCTCATTTATTTATGTTTCAAAAATATATATTAAAGTTAAATTTTGATTTCAAAAACCATGCACTTTTAACAAAGTTTTTAACTTGTTTATTGACAATATTTTATAATGATTTTAATCAACTAAATTAATCGCCTAAGGATGAAGATTTTACGTTGTTTTCAAGTTGTTTTTTGTAGTCTATAATCTTTTGTAAAATTTTATGATTATTAGAACCTAAAATTTCAGCAGCTAAGATACCAGCATTTTTTGCTCCGTTTAGAGCTACTGTCGCTACTGGAACTCCCCCTGGCATTTGTAAAATTGACAATATTGAATCCCATCCATCTATTGAGTTTCTAGATTTAATAGGGACCCCAATCACAGGAAGTGGTGTGTTTGAAGCAACCATTCCAGGTAAGTGAGCAGCTCCGCCAGCACCTGCTATTATAACTGAAATACCATTTTTGTGGGCATTTTTACTGTATTCCATCATTTTATCAGGGGTTCTGTGTGCTGATACAATATCTATTTCATAATCTATATCGAAATCTTTCAAAATGTTTTCAGCTTCCTTCATTACAGGATAATCTGATTTACTTCCCATTATAATTCCAACTTTAGACATTTTAACTGCTTTTNACTTTAATTTTATTTTTTAAAAATTTAGCATTTTTATATGCATCTTCAAATTTATTACAAATAATTGTTATATGCCCCATTTTTCTATTGGGCCTAGTTTCTTTTTTTCCATAGATATGCAGATTTGCCGAATCACACTCAAATACACTATCTATATTTTCATAAAACACATTTCCAAAATGATTTTCTTCTCCAACTAAATTCAACATTATTGCTGTTCCATTGTGTTTTGTTTCACCTAACTTTAAATCAAAAATTGATCTTATGTGCTGTTGAAATTGAGAGCTTTTGCATGCTTCTATAGAAAAATGTCCGCTATTATGAGGTCTTGGAGCTACTTCATTTACAAGTATTTCATCACCTTTTAAAAACATTTCAACCGCTAATAATCCAACACAATCAAGGGATTCTGATATTTTTACGGCTAATTCTTTAGCATAGTTATTTGTTATTGATGAAATGGCAGGACTAATAACGAATTCAACCTGATTAGAATTAGGATTAAATTCCATTTCAACTGTTTCAAAACATTTGATTTCACCTGAAACATTTCGTGAAACTATTACACTTAATTCTTTTTCAAATGGGACAAAATCTTCAATTATCATTTCTGTATCGGGTAAATCATTAATATCCTCCGATGAATTAAGAATTTTTACACCAAAACCATCATATCCAAACTTTGTTTTTTTCCATATNCATGGAAAATTAATTTCATCTTTACTTATGTGTGATTTTAAAACAGAAATATTTGGGAAAAACTTAAAATCAGCAGTTGGAATATTGTTTTTTTGAAAAAATTGTTTTTGTTGATTTTTATCTTGAATTGTTCTGAGAGTTTTCGATTTAGGATAAACCTTTTTTCCTTTCTTTTCAAGAAATTCCAATGCATCAACATTCACTTGTTCAATTTCAAACGTTATTACATCACAATCATTGCTAAAATCTATTACTGTTTCATAATCTCTAAAATCACCACAGTAAAATTTATTAGCTATGTTTTTGCACGGCGATTCTTCACTAGGATCCAAAACGCTTGTATAAATCCCCATTTTAGCACATTCAGCTAAGAGCATTTTACCTAACTGACCACCGCCAAGAATCCCAAGTTTTTTTTGAAATAATGTTGAACCCATGTGTGCAAAAATACATTAAATTATATTCAATTTTATAATTTAAAATTTGCTTAGTAAATAGGTATATTTGTTTAAAATTACATGTATGTTAAATATTGTCATTTTTGGAAAGCCAGGTTCAGGCAAAGGAACACAAGCGTCTCTAATAAAAGACAATTATGACCTTGTTCATATTTCAACGGGTGATGTTTTTAGAAAAAATACGTCACAAGGAACAGAATTAGGTAAAATTGCTGTTAAATTTATGAGTAAAGGCGAATTGGTCCCCGATGAAATAACTATTTCTATGTTGAGAGAAGAGATTAAAACCTTTNTGCCNTGCAATGGATTTATATTTGATGGTTTTCCNAGAACGATTTTGCAAGCAGAATCTTTAGATGATTTGCTAAAAAGCATGAAATTAAAGATCGATNTAGTTGTGGCTTTNGATGTAGAAAATAAAAAACTAGTAGAAAGATTACTTAACAGAGGAAAAACAAGCGGTAGAAGTGATGATCAAAGTGAAGAAAAAATAAATAAACGATTGGAGGAATATGATAATAAAACTAAACCTCTCATAAATTTTTATAAAATTCAAAAAAAGTTTATTTCAATTGACGGTGTTGGACAGTTCTCAGAGGTTACTAATAGACTAATTTCAATTATAGATTCAAAAATATCATGACTGAAGACAACTTTGTTGATTATGTCAAGATAAATGTTAGGTCAGGAAATGGAGGTAAAGGCTCTTCACACCTTCGAAGAGAAAAATATGTTGCTAAAGGTGGACCTGACGGAGGAAATGGAGGCAAAGGCGGGAATATTATTTTTGTTTCTGATAAGAACTTGTGGACACTTTTTCATTTTAAATTTCAAAAGCACTTCAAAGCTGAAAATGGTGGAGACGGAAGCAAATCAAGAAGTTCTGGGTCNAATGGTAAAGATGAAATTATTCGAGTTCCAGTAGGAACTGTTGTGAAGGACACGTTATCAAATCAAATTCTTTTCGAATCTATCAATGATGGTGATAAAAAAATTGTTGTAGAGGGCGGTAAGGGTGGATTGGGTAACTGGAATTTTAAATCTTCAACAAACCAAACACCTCGCTATGCTCAGCCTGGAATTAATGGTGTTGAAAAAAAATTGACTATTGAACTAAAAGTTTTAGCTGATGTAGGTTTAGTTGGTCTACCCAACAGTGGAAAGTCTACTCTATTGAGTGTATTGACTGATGCTAAACCAAAAATCGCTAATTATGAATTTACAACTCTAAAGCCTAATCTTGGAATAGTTAAGCANAGAGACTTCAATACTTTTGTTATTTCAGATATACCAGGTATTATTGAAGGTGCTTCTAAAGGAAAAGGTTTAGGACATCATTTTCTAAGACACATAGAAAGAAATTCTATTCTACTAATATTAATTTCTGTTGAATCAGAAAGTATTAAAAAAACTTATGATCTATTGACTAAGGAGCTAAAAACATATAATAAGGAATTATTAGATAAAGAAAAGCTTTTGGTTATATCTAAATGTGATTTAATCAATCCTGATGAAATTGATAAATTAAAAAAACAAATTTTATCAAATGTTAATAATTGTGATACCCACTTCATTTCATCAATAAATATGAACGGAATTGTTGAATTAAAAGATATTTTATGGAAAAAATTAAATTATTAATAATATTGTCTTTTAGCATTGTCTCTCAGGCCCAGTCACCTACAATCACAGATTTGAAAAATATGGAAAAAAAAGGTGATTCCTTAAATGAGTTAAAAAAATATGAAGAGGCTTCTAAATTATATGAAAAGCTAGTTCAGGTTGATCCTAAAAGTTTTAATTATAATTTTAAGTATGCGGTTTCATTTGGCCAACANGTTGAATCATTGCCAAGATTTCAACAAGTTAAGCTAGTAAGACAAATGATCAAGNATTTTGAGGCTGCATTTGANCTTAATAGAAAAGATATAGCTATAAATAGAGCATTGTTAGAAATCTATTTGAGAGTACCAAGATTTTTTGGAGGTGGAAATAAAAAAGCTAAATCGGTATTAGAAAACATTTATTCGATTTCAGAGACTGAGGGTGATAAAGCAAGAAAGTTCTACGATAATTTTTGATATTGATGAGTAATGTACATTTTATATCCATTGGAGGCAGCGTAATGCACAGTCTAGCTATTGCTTTGAAAAAATCTGGCTACAATGTAACAGGCAGTGATGATAAGTTATACGAACCCTCNTTATCGAGACTTAAGGAGAACCAATTATGCCCTGATGAAACAGGCTGGTTTTCATCCAAAATTACAAATGATTTAGACTTTGTTATATTAGGCATGCATGCCAAATTAGATAATCCAGAACTTTTGCGAGCAATTGAACTAAATATTAAGATTTATTCATATCCCGAATTCATATATAAATTATCATCAAATAAGACTAGAATTGTTATTGGAGGTAGTCATGGAAAAACAACCATAACTTCAATGATTCTTCATGTTCTTAATCTAAATAATATAAATGTTGATTATGTTTTAGGGGCACAGTTAGATGGTTTTGATGATACTGTCTCTTTGACAAAGGATAATGAATTTATTATAATTGAAGGAGACGAATATTTATCCTCACCTAGTGATTTAACTCCAAAATTTCACAAATATAAGGCTAATATTGCCCTTATCTCAGGTATAGCATGGGATCATATAAATGTTTTTGAATCATTTAAAAAATATGCTCAACAATTTTCTTATTTTATTGATTCTATAGTTGACGGGGGTGTTTTAGTTTATAATGAATTGGACCCGACCGTTAATGAAATCGTGTCAAATAACCAAAGTTTTGTACGTAAGATAGAATATAATTTACCAGATTATTATCTTGAAAATAATCAAGTATTTTTGCGTACTGATGAAGGTGATATACCTCTAAATATTTTTGGAAAGCATAATCTTTCTAATTTGGAGGCTGCAAGAAAAATATGCTCACTTCTTGGTATTTTTGATGACGATTTTTACAATTCTATTTCATCATTTAAAGGGGCTAGCAAAAGACTCGAGACTATTTATAGAGATTCAACCAATTTACTAATTCGTGATTTTGCTCATGCACCCAGCAAGTTGATTGCTAGTGTAAATGCTGTTAGAAATACTTTTAAAGACNCCTTTTTGATTGCAGTTTATGAACTCCATACTTATAGTAGTTTTAACTCTGAATACATTACGCAATATTCTGGTACTTTAAACAACTGTGATCTACCAATAGTTTTTCTCGATAAAAAAAATAAAAAAATTAATGAAATTGATGTAATGACTAGCGAAAAGATTTCAAATGCATTTAACATTCAAAACTTAATAATTATGAACAGTTCTGATGATTTATATGAATATTTAACATCAATTGATTATAAAAATACGTGTTTATTACTTATGAGTTCTGGAAATTTTGGATTAATGGATATTGATAAACTTAAATCTCATATTTCTAATGAAAATTAAAAACGTATTTTTTGATTTAGATCATACTTTNTGGGACTTCGAAAGAAATTCAGCATTAACATTTGCATTATTATTCAATAAATACAAACTTGACATCGATCTAAATTCCTTCTTGACAGTTTATGTCCCAATAAATCTTGAGTATTGGCGCTTATATCGTAATGAAGCTATTTCTAAAGAGTATCTTAGATTTAATCGATTAAGCGATGCATTTAAAAAGTTAAATATTAATGTTTCAGATGATTTAATAAATAAAATTTCATACGCCTACATCGAAAATTTACCCAAATTCAATCATTTAATTGATGGAGCTCAAGAATTATTATTATACCTTAAAAAAAAGTATAAATTATTCCTAATCACTAACGGTTTTAGAAGCGTACAATCAAATAAACTTAAAAATTCTGGTATTGATAACTTCTTTTTATCTGTATATGATTCAGAAAGTGTGGGAGTAAAAAAGCCAAATCCATTAATCTTTAATCATGCATTGGAGAATTCAGGTTGTATAGCTAATGAATCAATAATGATAGGGGATAGCTTTGAGGCTGACATAAAAGGATCACTAGCTGTTGGTATGAAAGCAATTCATTATATAAATTTTGGTGAAAAAGAACACAACGAATGTATAATCGTTAATAATTTATTATCGATAAAAAAGATTCTTTAGACAGATTGTCGTTTAAATTCAGAAAGAAAAATTCCTGCTGCTACTGAGACATTTAATGATGATAATTTACCATGTAGTGGTATCTTAACTTTTTCATCACAAACATTCAAGATTGATTTATTTATGCCATATCCCTCTGATCCCAAAATTATAGCACTTTTTGATTTAAACTTGTATTTGTATAAATCTTTAGATGCCATATCATCTGATCCAATTATTTCAACTCCAAATTCTTTTAAAAAGAAAATAGCATCTTTTATGTGATCAACTTTACAAATTGGTGTATTAAAAATAGCTCCAGCAGAGGATTTTATGGTTTCTCCATTAATGGGTGAACTGCCGGTTTTAGATATAATTATATAATCAACACCAAAACATTCAGCACTTCTAGTAATAGCTCCAAAGTTTTTAGTATCAGTAATACCATCTAATATTAGAATAAGGCAAGCATCTTTTTTATTAATCTTTTTTTCTAAATCACTTAGGTTTTTAGTACTTATTGGAGATATTGTAGCTACTATTCCCTGATGATTATTGGAGGTTAACTTATTGAGCTTTTGAACTGGAACAAAAGAGATATTTATTTTCTTCTTATGAATTTTAGATTTTATATTATCGTGAAATGAACTGCTTTTTTGAATAAAAACTTTATCAATTTCTACGTTATTTTCTAATGCTTCATAAACTGCTCTTTTTCCATATATCAATAATTCTTTTTTTGAGCTCATTAATGTTCATTAAAATATTTTGTCAATTCTATTAGTTTACTTTCTTTTTTCAAATCTAATTTATATTTCTTTCGAAAAGTCTTTAATTTATTTTCATCAAATAGCCTAAGCTCAACAAGTTTTTTATATTTATTTGGTAGCCTAATGTATTTTTCATTTATCAAAAAAAAATAAAACCCATCATCTTTCCATTCTGGATTATTGGTCTTTCCATATCCTGATGTTGGGGCACTAATTCCAGCCTCAATTGGTTTCTGAAGTTTTTTTCTTGGAAAATAATACAGGCTTATATTTTCAAGCTCAATACATTCTCTCAAAATACCTACTTCTCCGAACTCTACTGAATTAATATTATGAAGTTTATATTTATCTCCTTTGATATCAATTTTTACTTTATTATTAACCTCTATTGGGGTTATTTTTCCATTTTTACCTTTGATTTGAAAATTTTGTGCCACTAAATCAATTCTTATATCTCCGCTGTAGGAGTTACCATTCTCAAAAATTATTCGACCCTTGTCAAAGTCCGGGTTTAAATAAGGTGTTCCATCAATATCATCATCATAATTATTCATTTTATCCAGTAAAAAGACATTTCCACCTCTGTACAAATTTTGTTCAGTCAAATCAGTAAAACTTTGGCTATTCAATATGTTAACAAAAAGCAATAGTAGAATGATTTTTTTCATATTTAGAGATTATAGTTTGAGCTAATTTAAAAAAAAAGCGTCCCAATTAGGACGCTTTTTATAAAATTCAGTGAAAACTATATTATTTAGTATCCCACCATAATTTTGTATCCTGGTTATCTGGTCCTTGAGCAGCAACAGCAGCATCATAGCTTGCTTTGTTTTGAGTAGGAACTAATCCACCATAACCATTTCTAACAGGGACACCTGTTCCAGTAATTGCTGCAGCAGGTGGAGAAAGTACAGGATAATCAAGTCTTCTCCATTCTGTCCAAGCTTCATATCCTTGTAAGAACATGTCAGTCCATTTTGCCATTGCAATTGTTTCCATTGGATTTGATCCAAGGGTTGCTGCATTAGCAAAAGAAGCTGCAGACGCTGAAGGTACTCCCCATCTTTCACAAGATGCTTGAATACCTAATTTTAACCATGTTAAAGTATCTCCTACTGATGTCCACCCTCTTTGGTTAGCTTCAGCCATTGCAAAACAAACTTCAGAGTATGTTGCAATCCAGCCACCTTGCTGAGTACCATCATATATGATTCTTCCATCTATTCCAGAAAGTAGTGTTTCTAAAACACCTGGATTCTCAAGACCATACTCAAGTCCGACATATTCAGTACCATTTGAAATTTTAGTACCATCGGCCATGTACGGTAATCTTGGGTCTCCTGTAGATTTTAAGTGGTCAATAAATAACTTACTGACAACAAAATCATATCTAGTTTGGAATCTGTCTTGCCATGGATTATCAAA
>JGI24820J26691_1000330_pt1 | contig 13903 bp, 14 predicted proteins | sample METZYME_5_50m_FD_26691 | JGI IMG/M metagenome (IMG submission 26691) | reverse complement strand
AATAGCTATTTTACAAACGACAAAGTCGCATTAACATGATAAAGCTTTAAATGTTGAGCCTAAGAATATAGAGATCAAAAGCTGAAGATTGCAATAGATTCGAATCTTAAACATTTTACGGAGAAAATTGATGGAAAAATTAGACTTTTATGTTGATGGCGCTTGGATAAAACCAAGTGGTGTCGAAACACTTGATGTTATAAATCCTGCATCTGAAGAAAAAGTCACAAAGATATCTCTTGGGACGGCTGATCACGTTGATCAAGCGGTAAGAGCGGCACGAAAAGCTTTCCAAACATTTTCTCAAACACCTGTAGAGCAAAGAATAGATTTGCTTACAACAATCAGAGAAATATACAAACGTCGACTTGACGATGTCGCAGATGCTATTCAAACTGAAATGGGTGCGCCAACGCACCTTGCTAAGGGAGCGCAAGCTATGGTTGGCTTGGGGCATCTAAAAGCAGCTATACGCTCATTGACAAATCATACTTTTGAATATGAACATGGAAAGTTTTTAATCCGGCACGAGCCTATAGGAGTTTGTGGTTTAATTACCCCATGGAATTGGCCCATCAATCAAGTTGTATCAAAGCTTGCGCCGTGTATTGCCGCGGGTTGCACGGCCATTTTAAAACCTTCCGAAATTGCTCCCCTTTCTTCTATGATCATGGCGGAGATACTAGATGAAGCAAAAGTTCCAGCTGGAGTTTTCAACCTCATAAACGGTATGGGACCCGTTGTCGGTGAGGCAATGTCCTCTCACCCAGATATTGATATGATGTCTTTTACAGGATCAACAAGAGGAGGCGTTGCAGTTGCTAAAGCATCTGCTGATAGCGTCAAACGCGTAAGTCAAGAGCTTGGAGGTAAGTCAGCTAATATTATTCTTGATGACGTGGATTTTGAAAAATCTATAAAAAATGGTGTTGATCTTTGTATGGATAATACAGGCCAGTCCTGCAACGCACCAACGCGAATGTTAGTACCAGCGTCTCGAAAAGATGAAGCTCACGATATTGCAAAACTCGCAGCGGAAAAAGTAATTGTGGGCGATCCCAAAAAAGAAGACACAATAATTGGGCCTTTGGTAAGTGAAGTTCAGTACAAAAAGGTTCAAAATCTGATAGAAAAAGGAATTAATGAGGGTGCCAAGCTATTGATTGGCGGCACTGGCAAACCACACGGATTAGAGCAAGGTTATTTCGCAAAACCTACAGTATTTGGTGATGTTGAAAATGACATGACAATTTCAAAAGAAGAAATATTTGGTCCAGTTCTTTCAATTCTGACCTATGATGACATAGATAATGCTGTAGAAATTGCAAACGATACTGAATATGGCCTTGCAGCTTATGTTTCAGGGGAAAACAAGGAAACACTTACCTCAATTGCACGACGTCTTAGAGCTGGTCAAATTCATATAAATTATGGATCTGGTGGTCCAGACGCACCATTTGGTGGTTATAAGCAATCAGGGAATGGACGAGAAAAAGCGGAATGGGGTTTGGAAGAGTTTCTTGAAGTAAAGGCCATAGTGGGCGCGTAAGAACAACTTTATCTATAAGAGGCGCTTATTTTCTCCATATAGGGTTTGACCAAGCCTTTTTTCCGTTGTGATCTATCACAGTCACCCTAATCCATGGGCTTTTTTTAAGACGTTCTAGTGAAAGTTGCGTGGAGACCAGCGATTGACCATGTTGGGCAACGTAAGCCGAGCCTTGTCCTTGAATAATAACAGTGCTGATTGGTGTCGAATGAACCTCTACAGAGCCAGCATCTATTTCAATATCTACTAAATCAGGTCCCTGAGAAGAGTAAAAGGCGCCCTCTTTAAGAGATTCTAAAATAGAGATAGGACTGTTTTCATCAGACTTAACCATTACCCAGCCTCCGAAGTAATCAGGATCAGTAAAATGTGCGTCATCTGTCGCCACAAGATTTAACTTACGACCCTCTGCTAAGAGAAGGTCTAATGTATGAAATCCGTCAGGACGATCGGTACTCACAGCACAGCCATGATTATAAACTTCAACGGCATGAGCTGCCTCTATGGATCTAGCATCCGCCAAAGTGAGCCCAGACCATTGAGGATGTGCTATGGTTACAAAGGCACCAGCATCAACACATCGCTTCGCAATTTCTGGCCCAGTCTCTTGATTATNAGTAGGAACAAAATTAGGCGAATTAGTAGGTNCAAAATCTTTTGGCAACCCTACAGCAAGAATGTGCCAAATCTCCCCATTCTCNACAGATCCCGAGTGNAGCTCGGCACCTAAAATGGTCATAAAGTCTGGATCATTAAAATCTGAAGGCTCAGTAACTGGATAATTATACAAACCGACAAAATGATCCGAAATCACTAAGAAATTGTAGCCTTCATCTTTATAACTTTGACATAAATCATCAGGTGAAAGTAACCCATCCGAGCGATTGGAGTGAGTATGCAGATTTCCTCTCCAGAATTTTCCAGATTTAGAAAAAGCTAGCGGTTTCATGAATATACCTCTCAATCTTCTAGATTACTTACTAGTGCAGTTTTTATTTCTTAAATAAAGTAAAAATCTCTGTTTGATAGCTATTCAATTGTGTAAACTATTTATTCTAATGCCAAACGTTTCCGTTATAATCCCTACCTTCAATCGGGCACACTTCATCGAAGAAAGTGTCTCTTCTGTATTATCCCAAACATTAAAGCCTGCAGAAGTTATCGTCGTTGATGATGGATCAAATGATAAAACTTGGGATATCCTAAAAAATTTAGGATTTTCATTATCTGAAGCTCGTAAGAATACCCTGCGATATATCTATAAAGAGAACGGCGGGGTTAGTTCTGCTAGAAATGTCGGAATAGAATTATCGTCCTCAGAATATGTAGCTTTGTTGGACTCTGATGATCAGTGGAAGCCTACTAAATTAGAAGCACAATTATCTTCACTTAAAAAAGAAAACTTTTCCCATAGAGTCAGCCATACTGACGAAATTTGGATAAGAAAAGGGATCAGAGTGAACCAGCATAAAAAGCACATTAAAAACGGAGGCGACCTTTTTAAAAAATGTCTGAAAATGTGCTGCATCTCGCCAAGCTCTGCCCTAGTTCACAGATCTGTTTTTAATGACGTTGGAAGTTTTGATGAAAAACTAAAAGCGTGCGAAGACTATGATTTTTGGTTAAGATACTGTGCTTTTGAAAAGACCCATTTTTTAAATGAACAGCTAACTATTAAAAATGGTGGGCATTCAGATCAATTGTCACAAATGTATTGGGGAATGGACAGATTTAGGATCTACAGTCTAGAAAAACTTTTAAAAAATAAAAATTTAAGTCGATCTAAATACAAACTTGTTCTAACAGAACTTATCTTAAAGCTTAAAATAATGATGAATGGCTCCATGAAACGCGGCAAAAAAGATTTTACAGATGAGCTCAATAAAAAAATAATTCACTTTGAGAGTTTATTGGGCAATGAGTGAAGTAACCGGTGTTGAGAAAAATTCGGGGCTTCTGATTAAATTTTGCTGGGTAATTGCACTTCGGGCAGAAGCCACACCATTAATAGACGTCTTCAATATGAAAATTGTGGAAAATAAATCACTTTTCCCAATTTATGCTAATGAAGTGGCAGGGCATGCTCTTGTTATATCTGGTATGGGGTCGATAAAAGCTGCTGCTGCCGCAACATTTTTAAAGAACCATTTAAAAATAAATGCCTACTCGGCTTGGATTAATTTTGGAATAGCTGGTTTTTACAGGGACCCGATAGGAGAGATATATCAGGCCAATAAAGTGGTCTCAAAAGAAAGTGGAGCTGCCTTTTTCCCAGGATTAAGACTTTCCAAACTAATACCAGCAGCAACTTTATTTACAGTCAGCAAACCGGAAAATGGATACAAAGAGAAAGCATTATATGATATGGAGGCTGCTGGTTTCTGTGAAATGGCCCCATCTTTTTCCTGTAATGAACTTACATACGTAATTAAGATTGTTTCTGACACACCAAATGTCTCATCATCTTTAATTACAAAGCATTTAGTTCGCGAATTGATAGAAAAACAATTGTCAAAAATCTCAGATATTTTAGCCGAAATTGAAATATTGGTAGAGGAAGAAAAGAAACGTCTTTCAATCCCAAATGAAGTTTTGGAGTTTGAAAAAAGATTTAAATTCACCGAGACCAATAAGTACAAGTTTCGAGAAATCTACAGNAAGTGGAAGGTTACCTTTCCGTCAAGAAATTTGGACCTTTCTGAATTTTTGAATTCTAAGCCGAAAGAGATAATATTAAAGTTGGAAAAAGAAGTCTTGGCTAATGCAAAAGATTGGAACGTGCTTTGATAGAAACAATTTTTTTCGAGNAACAGATTGCTGAACATCCAACAACACAGCGCATCCGAAGAGCTTTACCTAGNGCNAATTGGGTTCCGATAGATCGTTATCAAGAATTATTTAACAAAAGGCATCAAAANTTTAAATTGCAGAAGAAAAANCCNGCCCTCATCTTGGCAAAAAAATATGACAACTTCGTTTTACCAGTGCCTTCAGGCTTTGGCATGGAATCCCACAAAAGTTTTTATTTCTCTCACATGTACAATTGCCTGTATGATTGTAAATATTGCTTCTTACAGGGAATGTATTCTTCAGCAAATTTTGTTTTATTTGTAAATTATGANGACTTCTTCACTTCAATTTCTGAAAAAATTAATGAATATAGTGGNAAAACTCTCACATTCTTTTCTGGATACGATTGTGACTCTTTAGCCTTCGATAAATTAAGCGGATTTGCTGACGATGCTTTGAATTTTTTCAGTGAATTTCCTAATGCTGAGCTTGAACTGCGTACAAAGAGTATTGCCATAAGCTCACTTCTTCAGAGAAAACCATTATCAAACTGTATTGTAGCCTTTAGTTTATCCCCAGCTGAAATTGCAAAATCANTAGACAGTAAAGCGCCAAGTATAAGTAGGCGAATTAATGCCATCAAACAACTTACGAATGCTGGTTGGAAAATAGGCCTAAGNTTTGATCCGCTAATCTATACCTCTGATTGGCAAAAACTCTATTCCTCTCTTTTCTCTGAAATAATGGAAGGACTAGACCCGTCAATGGTGCATTCAATTAGTTATGGTCCGCTGAGGTTTCCAAAAAACATGTATAAAAAGGCAGCAAACCTGCACCCTGATCACAAATTGTTTGCGTTTCCAATGGAAGACGCCAATGGTGTAATATCCTATGGTACAAAAATTGAAACACAAATGCATGATTTCTTAAGATCTGAGTTAACTAATTATACATCAGAAAATAAAATTTTTCAGTGCATCAATTAAATTAACAAAAGAGAGATCAACATGAAAGCCGCATTAATATCTGGAAGCTCAAGTGGGATCGGTAGGGCAATATCAGAAAAGCTTCTGAACAGCGGAATAAAAGTGATCGGTCTGGCTAGAGATCATAGTAAATTCAAGCCGAGTAAAAAAAATTATATTCCCGTTGAAGCAGACTTAACTAAAGTCAAAAAACTCCCTGAATTAATGAAATCTATCCTTAAAGAAAACCCTGACATCGACATTTTTGTAAGCGGAGCTGGTTTCGGAGACTTCAAATCCTTAGAAAATTTTTCGAGTCTTCAGATTGAGAACTTTATAAATCTTAATCTTGTTTCGCATATCATCTTATGCCGAGCTGTTGTGGCTCATATGAAATCGCAAGGAAGTGGAGACATTTTTATACTCGGGTCAGAGGCTGGAGTTATAGGCAAAAAAAAAGCAACGCTTTACTCAGCTGCTAAGTTTGGTTTGAGGGGATTTGCACAAGCACTTAGAAATGAAGCAGGGCCTGCGGGAGTTCGAGTTTGCTTAATAAACCCTGGAATGGTCAGAAGTCCGTTCTTTGATAAATTGGAGTTTGAACCGGACGGGCTTGAAACCAATGCCATTGAAACAGAAGATATTGCAAAAATTGTGTTTGATTTTTTAGGAACCCGTCAGGGAACGATAATAGACGAAATAAACTTATCACCTGCATCCAAATCATTAAAATTTAAGAAATCCAGCAAATAGAATAATTAACTGTCTAAAGGTTTTTTTGCTCGGATGTGATGTGGACAATGCTCTCCACTTTTTAAAACTCCAACTAGTTTCATCCAAATTTCAATTTGGTGATCAATAAACTCTTTCCCATATCGTTTGGATAAACCTTGTCTATCTGAACCTTTTAGCCACTCTAGCTCTTTAGCAGCGATCTTAGAATACCAAGGGTTTCTATTTACTAGCTCTATCTCAATGAATCCTGCTGTAAACAATGCTTCCTGGTATGCTCCTGGTGAAGCCATCGCAAAGTCAAGACCTTCGGCTTTTATATATTCAGACATTTCAGGCGATGGCGTTCCGCCATGACTTATTAACCAGTCTGATGCCGCAAAGTGACCACCCGGTTTCAAAAGTCTGAATACATCTGAAGCTAAAGCTGACTTATCTGGAATGTGTATGATTGAATCCTTAGAAAAAACAACATCAAAAGAGCCATTTTCAAAAGGTAATTGCCCCGGAGAAACAAGTTCGATACTAATTTTTTCTGATAAGCCTGCTGCCAAAATACGTGCCTGGGCAGCCTCACAAACAGGTGGTTCAACATCAATTCCCACTACCGTTTTCGCCAAATAATTCTTTGCAAGCAGAATTGCACAAGCTCCAGATCCAGAACCTATATCTAAAACTCTCTGGTCCTTAATATTTATTCCTTCAAGTACCTTATCAACTTCATCGGACCCTCCAGGTGATAAGAATCCGTCTCCCCATAGCTCTTCCAAAAATGAGATTACTTGAGTGTTATATAATACTTCATTCGACATTTTTATTAGTGGCTTTCTTTCAACACTTGAGTTTATATTTCTTAGCTCAGTCTCTCAGTGCGTTTTCAATTTCTTTTGGACTGAATAAGATAATTAAATAACAGATATGCAAGAAAACCTCCAATAATTTGCGCCATAATAAATGGAATAGTATCACCATATTGAATACCAGAGAAAGTATCAGTCAATGTTCTTGCAATAGTAACAGCAGGATTTGCAAAGCTAGTTGAAGAAGTAAACCAGTAGGCAGCCGTAATGTAAAATGCGACCAACGTCGCGACGGAACCTGATTTTTGTTTCGTCCCTAACAAAATAGTTAGCAGTAATCCAAAAGCAGCAATGACTTCTGAAAAATATTGAGAATATCCTGTACGAACATTCGTCGAAAGTTGAATAATTGATATCTCAAACATGAAATGTGCTAAAAAAGTGCCTAGAATTCCCCCGATTATTTGAACGGATATGTATGCCAAAAACTCAAAAAAGCTGAGCTTTTTCATGGTAAACATAATTAAGCTAACAACAGGATTAAAATGGGCGCCAGATATCTCGCTAAATATTGTAATCAAAACATACAGAATAGCACCAGTGGCAATAGCATTAGCCAAAAGCGACACAGCATGATTTCCCATTGAAAGGTTTTCGGCCATTATGCCTGAACCAACCACTGTTGCCACCAGAAAAAAGCGTGCCTAAAAATTCACAAACAAAAGCTCTCATAATATTTAGATACTAGAACAATAAACAGAGGCAAACCCTGTTTAAAATATTTTCATCAAAATGCATAATTTTGCTATTGTGGTTTTAGACGCCAGGCACCAATCAACAGCACTAAAGCAAAAGCAGGCAACAGCAACGCCACAAATATAACTAAGTCGTAGGTACCTAACTGCCAAACTAACGACCCAAACAGCGGAGCCAAAGCAGATCCTAGCACGAACCCAACAGCCAGCAGCCCAGAGATAATTCCAAAGTCATTACGACCAAGAAGACCTGAGATAACCGTAGGACGAATAATACTCAAAACGCCGTAGCTGGCTCCCTGAAAAACAACAAAAGCTATTATTAATCCAAATGAAAGATTCCCTAAATAGATTGACCAACCAGCAATAAACATTGAAATAAAAGATACAAAACAAAGCGAGAATACGGAAACTTTTTTCTCAGATGCGAGCATCATCAAACGACCTATGACTTGCATCGGCCCAATGCAGGATGCCGCGAGCACGGCCGTTTTAGCATCGAGGCCACGGTCGTAAAAAATTGGCAGAAGATGACTGATTATCATCCCATGATTGAGTGACATGAACGCAAAAGTGCCACCAATTAACCAAAAAGTGGGCTTTTTTATTACAGATAGAGCATCTTTTAAATTTCTAGAAGACTGTTTAACAAACCCATTAGAAAATTTATTCAGCACTTTTGTTGCTGTCCACACGAGAGGTAGATTAACAATTAAGATTACTAAAGAAAAAATAAGTATTGCAATTCTCCAACCAAAATATTGAGTCAAAAAATGAGCACTTGAAAATGAAATNGTACCACCAAATCCCGCAGCCAACGTCACAAAGGTAATTGCTCGCCTTGCTCTATTCGCCATCGTGTTGGTAAGAAAAGCAAAACACGCTTCATAAAGCGAACAAGACATTGCAATACCCATGAAAAACCAAAGAAAGTAAAAATGTCGAATTTCGGTTGCTTTGGATAATAAATANAGACAAGAAAATGCCAAAACAGTGCCAAATGAAAAGACCAAATTTCCGGAACCTTTGTCGATAAAACGCCCAACAAAAGGAGCAAATATCGCGGCTACAACAAGAGAAAGAGTATATGCTCCAGTGAGCGAAGTTTTAGAAAACCCTAATTGTGTTTCCCATATTGGCAAAAAAGCTGGGAACGAATAAAAACATGTTGCCCAAGCAAGTGTTTGGGAAATTGCAAAGGGTAATACGTACATGGTAAATCGAAACCCAGAAATTTCTGGATTCTCTTCAATGTGATCGTTCATAAATTGCCTATCGTTAAAACTTCAAAAACTAACCTGGCTGAAAAGCGTAAAAATTTCAAACATAAGTGCCGGTTTTAGAAAAACTGTTGCGGACAATTTAGATAGAATTTAATTTATTAATGATCAATTTGACTTTTAAATTTTCTACAGAGTTTCGAAATGGAGAATAGCTATGGATGAACATGTAGATTTTGTAAGTATGAAAGACGGAACTCGAGAAGAATATGAATTACTTGCTCGGTTGGAAAAACCTTATCTTGCACTAACTGCTGACCGAGTGCTCGGAGAATTAAAAAGAGCTGGTGAAGCCACACTTGAGGGCTACAAAATCACACGCCTTGAGCATGGCCTTCAATCTGGAACNCGGGCACTTCGCGATGGTGCAGATTTAGATTGGGTAGTCGGCGCACTATTACACGATATTGGGGATGGCTTAGCTCCACAAAATCACGATAAGATGTCAGCTGAGGTAATAAGGCCATTTGTTAGGTGGGATGTTGCATGGACTGTCGAGCACCATGGAATTTTNCAGATGCTTTATTATGGTCATCATTACGGTTGGGATCGAAACGCCCGNGAGCAATTNAGAGATCACCCTGTGTTTGATAGTTGCGCAGAGTTTTGCGANCGATGGGATCAATCCAGCTTTGATCCAGATTACCCGATGGAGTCATTAGATACATTTGAACCAATGGTTAGAGAGGTTTTTAGTCGAAAAGCTTATGACCCTGAAATCATTCAAGAAGGGTTCGTCTCATCACTAACTGGAAATTTTCAAGCATAAGTTTGAATAACAAAAGAGTTGCTTTTGATGATTAAGAAAAATGAGCTAATTCTAGTGCGGCACAGCAACGAACCCGCAGATGATCGTGTGTTTACTTTCGCACGACTAAATGGCCTTATCCCGATTGAGAAATTTCCGTTCCGAGGTGAACTTCTTGGCGAACCAACAGAAAGAACATTTGGAACAGTTGTTTATGGTGGTAAGTTCAGCGTTTTTGAAAAGGATAAACATCCTTTTCTTAAAGAGGAAGCCAACTGGATAAACTCTTGTATGGAGGCAAATTTACCTATCTTAGGACTGTGCCAAGGCGCACAGCAGATAGCTCATTTGTTGGGAGCAAAGGTTGGCCCAACCGAAGACAATCGTCATGAGTTTGGATATTATGAAGTTACTCCCACAAATGAGGGGTTAGATTTTTTGTCAGAACCAAAGTTCTTCACACAAGCGCATTTTCACACTTTTGATATTCCAAAAGGCGCCATTCATTTAGCGCGAAGTGAGGGATTTGAAAATCAAGCATTCCGATACGGAAAAAATATTTTTGGACTTCAATATCATCCCGAATGCACAATCGAGGGATTTAGACGATGGCAGGCTAATTCACCGTCAACAAACTGCCTCGGTGTGCAAAGTGTCCAAAAGCAAACCAATCTGATGATGAAATACGACGCTTCGCAAGCTGCTTGGTTTTATAATTTCATGTCACAGCTTTTTGCTAACCCAGCCAAATAAAAATTTTTAATAAACAACTCTGAAATAATAAAATTTTAGTCTTTTTTGTTTTCTTTATTACCAATCAGTTGAATAATAATAAGCAGACCCGATGAAATGACGATCAATATTGTTGATATTGCAGCGATTGTAGGATCGATCTGATCTCGCAAGGCTAGAAACATGCTGCGGGTAATTGTAGAATTATCTCCTCCTGCAACAAAGAGCGAAATAATTATTTCGTCAAAAGATGTTAGAAACGCGATAAGAGAAGCAGAAATAATAGAAAATTTAATTTGAGGTAAGGTAATCTCCCGAAAGGCGCGAAATCGTGTGGCACCTAAGGAGCGAGCAACCTTTCTCCTGGTTCATGTCGTAGTTTTTCAGAGCACTGAATACGATAATCAATACAAGAGGCATTGCCACCAAGGAATGACCTAAAACCAAACCAAAAATACTGCCAACCAGTTTAAATTGAACAAAGAAGTAAAAAAGACCAATTGCAACAAGTATAATTGGGACCATCATTGGCGAGATGAATATCGGAAACAAAATCTTGCTGAGCCTAGAATTACTATTCACCAAACCGTAAGCCGCCATTGTTCCAACTGGCGTGGCAACAAATATTGTTAGTACCGCAACCTTTACAGAGGTCCAGGTTGCCTGCATCCAATCATTAAAACCGTTTTCGACTTTCCAAGCAAAAAAGTAATTCTCATACCATCTGAGCGACCATTCTCTAGGCGGAAATTCAAGATATTGGCTGGCTGAAAATGACATCGGGATCACCACCAGAGATGGTACAATCAGTAAGAATAAAATTATATATGAGAAAATATAAAGCCAGAGCCTGTCTTTTAAACGAATTTGCGTCTCAGAGACATTTTTATTCAAAAAACTCATAATGCTTACCTATTCCCAAGTTGGTCCATGGAAACTAGCTTTGAGGCAATAAAGAGAATTATCCCCGTTACAACAAGCAAGACGACACCAAGTGCACTGGCTGCTCCCCAACTAAAATAGAGCTCAATATTACTGGATATTTTCATAGCAGCCATAATGACTCTTCCACCACCGAGTATTGCAGGTGTTACATAAAAACCAAGACAAAGAACAAAAACAATCAAGAGTCCAGCAAGCAAGCCAGGCAAAGAAAGAGGGAAAAATACTGTCCAAAAAGCTCGAGTTGGTGTGGCCCCCAAGCTCGACGCCGCCTTCAATGTATCTTTGTCTATAGATCGCATGTTTGCATACAATGGCAAAATTAAGAACGGCAGCATAATATGCACCATCCCAATAAGCGTCCCTGTTGTGTTATGAACAATTTTGATAGGTTCAGTAATCAAACCCATTTCGATAGCCATATTGTTCAACAGTCCCTTTTTTTGAAGCAGAACCAACCAAGCGTAGGTTCTCACCAATAGGCTTGTCCAAAATGGAATTAGTACGCCAATCATACATATATTGGCCCATTTTCGAGATAGCTGAGACATGAAATAGGCAAGTGGGTAACCTATTGCAGCACAGATTATTGTTGTAAGTATGCTTATTTTAAATGTGGTTATAAAAATACGAATGTAAGCCTTGCTTTTCATCATACGTTCGTAGTTTTCAAATGAGAAACTTCCATCTCTTCCAATAAATGAAAGATAAAATAACCAGCCGACAGGAATTACAATCAAAGCTGTCACCATAATCAGATATGGCAAAGTTAATCCAAAAAAGGTGAACCGCTCGTTCGAAGCAACTTTTTGTAAACCCTTTTGGTTAAGTTTTTCCGCTTCAACAATTGTCATTCTCAGCTTACCACGTAGCTATCTGCAACCTTGAGCCCGATCGAGACTGTTTGGCCTACCTCTGGAAGAGCTTTTTGTGTCACACTTTCATTTGGAACGCGAACACGAACCTCTTGCCCATCATCATTTGAATTGAGCTTTACGACCAAGAGCTGGCTCTCCCCTTGAAAAATAGAATCGATNAATTTTCCAGAAAAGTAATTTGCCCCTTTANCTTTCTTATCAGCTAAAAATGCTTTTTCTGGGCGTACTACTAAAAGATAATCACCATCTTTCTCAGCCTTTTCAGCCANAACAATCTTTTCGCCATTTAAGCTGGTTTTTCCATCGCGAATGGNAACAGGAAGAAGNCTCGACTCTCCAATGAAGTCAGCAATAAAGTGATTNTTTGGATGCTCATAAATTTCATTAGGTGTTCCAAGCTGCATAAGCTCACCATGATTTATGACTGTAATTCTATCTGACATCGTCAGCGCTTCTTTCTGATCATGTGTAACATAAACTGTTGTCATATTGAGAGTGTCATGCAACTGCCTAAGCTCTATCTGCATTTCCTCACGCAATTTCTTATCAAGCGCAGAAAGTGGCTCATCCATTAATAGTATCTTAGGTTTAAATACTATGGCTCTGGCAAGCGCCACTCGTTGACGCTGACCTCCAGAAAGTTCATTTATTCCTCTGTGTCCCAGCCCTTCAAGTTTTACAGTATTGAGTGCTTCCTCAACGCTTCGCTTTGTTTCTGCTGCACTAACACCACGCAGTTTTTGAGGATAGCCCACATTCTGTTCAACTGTCATATGCGGAAAAAGAGCATAGTTTTGAAAAACCATGCCAATACCACGAAGATGTGGTGGCTTTAAAATAACCTCTTCATCTCCAAATTTTACACTACCGTAATCTGGGTTTGTAAAACCTGCCAAAACCATCAAAAGGGTTGTCTTTCCAGATCCCGACGGTCCTAGAAGGGTCATAAATTCACCAGATTTGATTTCTAGGCTGACATCTTTCAACGCATAAAATTGATCATATTTTTTGTGACTTCACGAATAGATATATTTAGAGAAGTTTCATTCATTAATTTGTAATCACTGTATAAAGTCGCCCGAAGGATAATTCCTTCGAGCGCTTAGTTTTAATTGAGATGAGTAGATTATTCAGTCATCATTTCAGTATACATTTCAGCAGCTATTGTACGCCACTTAGCATACCAATCTTGGCTTATTGTAAGCTGATACTTTGCATTATCAGGATGGCTAGGCATCATACGTGCTCTGGAGTCTTCCATTAGGCCAAGCTCATATACTTTTCCATTAGTCGGACCATAAGTAATGTATTTAGCAAATTCTGCCATGTACTCGGGCTTCATCATCTCTGCGATATACTTCATTGCCAAATCTTTGTTCTTTGCACCTTTTGGAATTCCGTAGCCTTCCCAGTCCATAATACCAGACTGCCAATCATATGCCACTTTAGCACCATCTTCTTTGGCAACATCAAATCGACCATTCCAGCCTGTGGTCATGTCAACTTCGCCATCTTTCATTAGTTGAGCATGTTGAGCTCCAGAAGACCACCAAACAGCAATGTGGGGTTTAATAGATCTAATCTTATTGAGCGCTCTTTCTATTCCTTCTTCACTGTCCAAGACTTCATACACCTGTTCTTTAGGAACCCCGTCAGCTAAAAGAGCTGTTTCAAGCTGACCATCAACCTTGTTTCGCATAGCACGAGTGCCAGGAAACTTTTCGACGTCATA
>JGI24820J26691_1000329_pt1 | contig 13908 bp, 10 predicted proteins | sample METZYME_5_50m_FD_26691 | JGI IMG/M metagenome (IMG submission 26691) | reverse complement strand
ATTGAATCTGGCGAAAAGGCTTCTATAAAACTTCAAAAGAAACAATTTAAAGATAAAAAAGGTGAAATCAGATTAAAAAGAGATAGAAAAAAAGGCGCCGAGGCCAAAGATGCTTTCCTAACAGCAAATCTAAGACTCGTTGTTGCTAATGCAAGAAGATACGCAAACACCTCAGGTATAGATTTTCTAGATTTAATCCAGGAAGGAAACCTTGGTTTAATACGTGCCGTTGAAAAGTTCGATTGGCGTAAGGGATTTAAATTTTCAACTTATGCAACTTGGTGGATTAGGCAAGCCATAACAAGAGCTATTGCTGATAAGTCAAGAACAGTAAGAATTCCTGTACACCTTCATGATACTATGGCAGCAGTTCGTGCAGCACAAGCACAACTCAAGGCTGAACTAGGTAGAGACCCAAAACCACAAGAAATTGCTAAAGAGGCAGGTGTAGGGGTTGATAAGGTAGAACTAGCTTTAAGTGTTGCTGATACTGTTTCTCTAGAACAACCTGTTGGAGAAGACGGAGCACAGCTTGGCGACTTCATTCAAGATGAAGACGCAAGTGATCCATCATTAATTGTCCAAGACCTTGATGTTGCAGAGAGTTTAAGAGATAGCATAAGTAGACTTCCTGAGAGAGAGGGAAGAATATTAGCATTAAGATATGGATTCTATGATGGTGTTCCAAGAACTCTTGAAGAAATAGGTGAAGAATTTGATCTAACTCGTGAAAGAATTAGACAATTAGAAAAACTAGCTCTTTGTAGACTTCGCCATCCATCATTTGGGATTAGAGAACAAGATTTAGTCTAATTTTTCTATAAATTTTTTTAACTCCTCAACATTTCTATAATATTCGAAAAAATTATTATTTAGCTCCATATCCCTAGGCATATTGTCAATAATTTCTTTCCAATACCCTTTTTTTAAAAAAATTGGTATAACGTCCTTATCTTTACTTATGTTGTATAAGTAATTTGTATTCCATGCAACAATAAGCTCAGTAAGAGTTCCTATTTTTCCGGGAAGAACAACAATAGCTTTAGAATTTTCAAGTAAGTAATGGATTCTATTCGACAAACTTTCTGTTTTAATTTCTTTATTAATGTACTCGTTTGCATTAACTTCAAAATTATCTTTACTCATATTGGAAAACAATGAAGGAACAGTGATACCAATTACGTCTACGTTATGTTTACTAGCACCTTTTGAGATTGCTTCCATTGTTCCTTGGTACCCTCCAGTAGCAACATNGTGCCCTAGTTTCCCAAGCATGCTTCCAACACTCTCTGCAAATATATATTCTTGGTCACCCTCGACGCATCTAGATGAACCAAAAACTGTTATATGTTTCACACTACAAGATTACAAACAATGTAACTTATATTTGTGTAAAATGAATTAAAAATGTTTTCAGAAATTAACCTATGTATTGATTCAGCAATAAGCAGTGGTGCAAAATATGCTGATGCTCGTATTCTGATTTCTAAGTCTAGAAATATCGCTGCAAAGAATGGCGAAATTGAAAATCTAAATGAAAATGAAAAAATCGGTATTGGCGTAAGAGCATTAGTAGGTTCTTCTTGGGGCTTTTACTCTACATATGATTTATCAAATGAATCTTTAAAACAAGCTGGAAAGAAATCTTTCGAAATAGCAAAAGCATCTGCAAAGGTTGCTGGAGAAGAATTACCATTTGCCGATGTACCTGTAGTTGAAGATACCTATACGACTCCACACGAAGAAAATCCTTTTTTAGTCTCCAGTTCTGAACAAATAGATCTTTTAATTTCATCTACTGAAAAGATGAAAAAACTCGGTAGCTCAAGAGCTTTTGGAAGATTAGATTTTTGGGATACAGAAAAGTGGTTTGCTTCAAGTCAGGGCCACAAAATATATCAAAATATTATTGAATCCGGAGGAGGAATATCTTCATTATCAGTAGGCGATGGCGAAACCCAAATAAGGTCATACCCGCAATCTTTTGGTGAATATAGAACTGGTGGCTGGGAAGTAATAAAAAGTTTTGAATTCGAAAGTCATTTAGACAGATTAGCTGAGGAATCCCAAAGGCTTTTAGTAGCTCCTCAATGTCCCCAAGGAACGATGGACTTAATCCTTGAGGGTAGCCAGCTTGCTTTACAAATTCATGAATCTGTAGGGCATGCTATTGAGCTTGACAGAATTTTAGGTTGGGAAGCAGCTTATGCTGGAACCTCTCATTTGGATCTAAAAAAATTAAATAAGCACAAATATGGTTCAGAATTAATGAATATAGTTGCTGACGCCACACTTCCTGGAGCACTTGCAACATTTAAATACGATGATGAAGGAACACCTGCCCAAAGAGTTGATATTGTAAAAGAAGGAATTTGGACCGGAGTCTTGTCAGGTAGAGATAGTGCTGCTGTTGCAGGAGTACCACCGGGTGGTATGGTTCGTGCAGATGGTTTTGGAAGATTGCCCATGGTAAGGATGACTAATGTTGGCTTGCTTCCAGGTGACTCNTCGTTAGATGAAATTATAGAAGCTACAGATGAGGGAATCTACATGGAAACTAACCGTTCTTGGTCCATAGATGACTTAAGACTAAATTTTCAATTTGGATGTGAAGTTGGTTGGTTAGTTAAAAATGGAAAAATAATTGATATGGTAAANAACCCNACCTATACGGGAATTACACCTGAGTTTTGGGGAAATATGGATATGTTGTCAGGTGANGAAGAATGGGTATTTTGGGGAACTCCAAACTGTGGCAAAGGGCAACCAAGCCAAATTGGACACACTGGACACCCAGCTTCTCCAGCAAGATTTAAAAATACGCGTATTGGAGTTCGTGGATGAAAATTTGGGAAGACCTACTTCAAGATATTGAAAAAAACATTCCTTCTGATACAGAATGTGAATTAAAAATGATGCACTCAAAAAGTGCACTAACTAGGTTTGCTAATTCTCAAATTCATCAAAATGTGGATGAAGAATCTGCCGACGTATTTTTGACATTACACAATGATTCTAAAACTGTAACTATGTCAACTAATTTAACAGCATTAAAAAATCCTAAAGAATTTGTTTCTAAAGCTATGGACTCTTTAAGTAAAAGCCCAATAGACAAAGGTTGGGCCGGCCTTCCTGATGCCTCCCAATCCTATAATGCCCTTTCCAAACTGGTTGAATCATCACCNGATGAAAGGGCTAATAAGGTTCAAGAATTTGTTTCTGAGGGAAAGCAAATGAACGCAGCAGGATACTGCTCTAGCTATATAAATAATTATTTTGTATGGAATACTAATGGGTTAAATTCTTCCGATTCATCTAGCAGTGCGTTTATTGATGGAATTTTTAGAACACAATCATCAGCTGGGTCNTCTCATAGGGGAGGAATAACATTGTCTGATATAGAAGCTCAACATGCTGGTAGCGAAGCTGCAAAACTAGCAAAAGACAGTGAGAACCCAGAGGACATTGAACCAGGAAATTATGAAGTAATTCTTGGTCACGAAGCAGTAAGCACTATATTGGTTTTTCTCGGAGTTTATGGTTTTAATGCAAAAAGCAAAATTGATGGCATGAGTCCAATAAATATTGATGAAAACCAGTTTGATAGCCAAATAAACATTNTCGACACTCCAGAAGATAATGAATCAATTGGGTTTAAGATTGATGCCTCCGGCTCAAAGAAAAAAAACCTAGAAGTTGTTAAAGATGGAATTTCAAAATCTTATTTTCATACTAGNCGAACTGCTAAGGAATTAAGTNCTGAAAACACTTTTCATGAATTGTTTGGTTGGGGAGAAAATTTTGGCGGAATAGGTACAAATATTAAACTTTCAGAGGGTAATGCTTCACAAGAAGAAATGATAAAAAGCGTTAAAAAAGGTATTTACATAAATGAGTTTTGGTACTGCAGGGTTTTAGATCCAATCACCCAAGTTGTAACTGGGTTAAATCGAAATGGATCTTTTTTGATTGAAAATGGAAAGATAGTTAAACCTGTTGGTAGATTAAGATTTACACAAAGTTTTATGGCTTCACTTGCACCTGGAAATGTTTTATCTATTGGGGATAGGTCGAGATATGCAGATTCAGAATTTGGAGAAGGTATGTTAAAAGTNCCAGCCCTACATTTAAAAAACTTTAATTTTACAGGTGGAGTTTCTGGATAATAAATCATATTTTGATGGTGATAAACCACTGATTATTCCTCATCGTGGAGGGTCAAATATAGTACCTGAGAATACACTTCATGGTCTTGAGCTAGCAATTAAAGAAGGATTTTCACATTTTGAAACTGACTTACGTATGTCTAAAGATGGTGAAATTTTTCTTCATCATGATGAAACTTTCGACAGAACGACAAATGTATCTGGAAAAGTCCAGGACTTTAATTGGAGTGAAATTTCAAAAATTAATGCTGGGTATAAGTTTTATCAAAAAAGTCAACAAAATGATAAAACAACTAATTTTGTTNGGTTAGTTGATGCCTTAAAGATGAGTGAAAAGTTAAAATTTAATCTTGATCTAAAGCAAACGGGAATGGCAAAAAAGGTTGTTGAAATAATAAACTCTTTAAATGCAAAAGAAAGAGTATTAGTTTCATCATTTAGCCCGAAAAGATTAGACGAATTTTTAAATGTAAGCAAGGGAGAAATANTAACCTCCGGAACTTTTCGNGAAAATGCTATTGCACGATTTTTACCTTTACAAAAAAGAAATTTTAAGGTTCAAGCACTCCAAGCTCCTTTTAAGTGGAGAGGGATACAAGTTTATTCAAAAAAACTGGTGGATTTTTGTAAATTAAATAATCTTCAACTACATGTATGGACTGTAAATTCAATAGATAATTTCAAGACTTGTTTAGAAATTGGATGCGATGGCGTTATAACCGATGAACCAATTTTATTTCGCAATTATTTAAACAAATAAAAAATATTTACATAGTATTTTGATTTATAAAATCTTCAGCTTTTTTAAAAATGTGATTTTTTCTTTCAGGATTAAGACGATCAAGAGATCTTGTAAGTAATGCAAGTCTGGGATTATTTTCATAAAACTTCCTATTCTTTTCTGTAAATTTCCAATATAAACCATCAAGTGTTTCACACCAGTCACCTTTTTTATAATTACTCATTTTCAAGATATAGTTTGAACCACATGTATATGGTTTTGTTGACATCATTCCTCCATCAGCATATGTAGCCATCCCAAAAACATTCGGAACCATAACCCAATCAGAAGAGTCTATATACATTTCCATAAACCATTTATTGATTTCCTTAGGATCTACTCCACATAAATTCATGATATTGCTTATAACCATTAACCGTGGAATATGGTGTATGTAACCATCTTTAAGGGTAGTTTTTATACAATCATCCAGTGGATCAATGCCAGTTGTTCCGTCGTACCACGATGAAGTTAGCTTTTTTGAATGCTTCCAGTAGTTACTTTTAAATTGCAAGGCACCTTCTTCGTGATAGATTCCCCTAATAAATTCTCTCCAGCCTATTACTTGTCTTACAAACCCTTCTAGTGAGTTCATTGGTACATTATTTTTTTCAGCATGTTGTAAAGCTTTTTTTATTACTTTATCAGGCGTTAAAAGACCTATGTTTAAAAAGGGGCTTATGCAGCTGTGAAAAAGAAAATTTTTATCTTCCAGCATTGCGTCTTCGTAAATTCCAAAGTTTTCAAAACGAACTTTAAGAAAATTATCAAGCTGTTTTTCAGCACCAGCTCTGTTTACAGGAAACCAAACATTTTCTAAATTACCTGGATGATCATTAAAATTGTTAACAATAAGTCTTTTAATTTCTTCATCATATTTTGAATCTTTAAAAGTAATCATTTCAGGAGGCTCAACATTTTTTGGTATTTTTTTTCTATTCTCCTCGTCAAAAGACCATTTTCCACCAATAGGTTTTTGATTTTCATCCATTAAAATATCTAAATTTTTTCTAGCTTTTTGATAAAAGGAAGACATCCTGTATACTTTTTTTCCTTTTGCCATAGAAACAAATTCATTCCTTTCAAATATAAACATCGGTGATTTAATGATATTTACTGTTACATTTGCAGCCTTTAATGCCTTAAGAAACTCTTCTTCAAAACCTTTATCTTCTATTTCAAAAATATTAATTTCAGATAGTTTTTTCTTTTTTAGAAACCTAATTAGTGAGTCAACATAACTCTCTTCTTTTTTACGACTTGAAAGTTCAAAATAATTTACAAAGATTGATTCATTTTGCAGTTCATCTCTGTATTCACGCATGCCAGCAAGAAATAAATAAAGCTTTAATTTATGATGTTTAAAATATGTACAAAGACCAAAATCTTCAGCCATAAAAACTTCACTACAGCCATTTTTCTTTAGAATCTTTGGATTAAATAGCTGATTTCCAAGTATTACAAAAAATTTACTTTTCATCTTTTCAAAGAATAGTTTACCATTGTAATGTAGAAGCTATAATTTTGTAAATCTTGAAGGGGGACAATGCATCAAGAAATATTAGATAGTGGTTTTATACCAAACCAAATATGTGAAAAGCTACCAGCAAGCTTTGATGATGTAGAAAACCTTGCGAGGGAANTACCAAAAGTGCTTGCAAATGAACAAATTGTTGAAAGAGTAGGACAATTAGAGCGAAATAAAGATATCAACAATTTAAATATCAGTGAACTGGAAAGAGCCATGCTACTGTATTCCTACATAGGTCATGCATATATGTGGGGAAAAAAACACGTTGAAAATACAATCCCTGCGGAGCTTGCTGTAACGTGGTTCGCTATATCTGAAAAATTAGAAAGACCACCTATCCTGTCCTATGCGTCATACGCCTTAAATAATTGGAAAATGCTTGATGACACAAAGCCTTTTGATTTAGAAAATATTGTGATTATGCAAAATTTTCTAGGAGGAGTAGATGAAGACTGGTTTATCATGATTCATGTTGCCATTGAGTATGAAGCAAAAGAAATATTATCAAATTTGAAATCCTACTTTCTNGAAAAAAACTTAGATCAATCATATTTACAGAAAGCATTAGATAGTATCAAAAAGATAAATGCGATTATGAATAGAATGCCAGAAAAATGTGATCCATTTATTTATTACAATCGAGTCAGGCCTTATATATTTGGCTGGAAAAATAATCCAGGAACACCTGACGGTGTAATTTACGAAGGCGTAGATGCATATGGTGGAAAACCACAGCTTTTTAGGGGGGAAACAGGCGCCCAAAGTTCAATTGTTCCTGCTTTGGATGCTCTTTTAGGAGTCACTCATTCCAATGATCCTTTAAGAGAGTATCTTGATGAGATGAGATTGTATATGCCAAAAGAGCATAGGGAGTTGCTTAATGGCTTAGATCAATGGTCAAGAAATGAAAGAACTAAATTAGATCTAGATGAAAAATCAGTTACATTAATAAATGAATTGATAAAAGAAGTGCATATTTTCAGAGACAAGCACTTAGAGTATGCGAGAATTTATATCTACGAACAGTCCTTAACAAATAATTCAAATTCTAATATTGTTGGTACAGGTGGAACTCCATTCATGAAATATTTAGATAAACACTTACAGGAAACAATTCCTGCAAATGATTAAAAAGCTTGGGATTCCTAGAGAGGTAAAACAAGACGAAGGAAGAATTGCATTAATACCTCAACACATTACCCAATTTACTGGTCTAGCAGATATTTTTGTTGAAACACAAGCAGGATTAGGGTCTGGATTTACTGATCAAGATTACGAGGATGCTGGAGCAAAAATAATATATTCTGCTGAAGAGCTTTATGAAATTTCTGAAATTATATGTAAAGTTAAAGAGCCTCAACCTCAAGAACTGGAATTTCTAAATTCATCTCATGTATTGTTTGGCTACCTTCATTTATCATCAAATTTATCTTTAACAAAGGCACTACTTGATAAAAAGTTAACTGGTATTGCAACTGAAATGATAATGGAAGGAAAAGAATATCCTTTGTTGATTCCAATGTCAAAAATTGCGGGTAACTTAGCAGTTCAGAAAGGTATGCAATTTTTAGAATATTCATCTCAAGGTAAAGGGGTACTTCTTTCTGCAATTTCAGAAGAAAAAAGTTCAATAGTCACAGTTATAGGTTGCGGAGAAGTTGGTAGAGCTTCAATACAAAAATCTATTCAAATTGGTGCTTCGGTAATTGCGATTGATGTAAATGAGGATACTTTGAAAGATTTAAAAAATAAATACGGTGAAAATATTTCGACATTAGTTGGTGGAACTGAAGAAGCTGTAAATGCAATTAGATCAGCTGATTTGGTAATTGCTGCTGTTCTATTGCCTGGCAGAAAGCCACCAGTTGTTGTAACAGAAGAAGATATTAATGCAATGGAAAAAGGAACAGTCATTATTGATGTTGCTATTGACCAAGGTGGTTGTGTTGAGGGTGTTAAGCCTAATACACATAGTGAACCTTTTGAAATAAGAAACGGCGTAATTGTCTCTGCAATTGCAAACTTACCAGGAGCAGTCCCACGAACATCTTCTATTGAGCTATCAACAAATTTACAAAAATATGTTGACAATCTCTTGATTGAAAATTGGTTTGATAAATACAAAAATAATGAAAGCTTAAGACCGTCACTGCAAATACACAATGGACTTTTATTATCGGAAGAGGTTGCAGATAGTTTAAGCTTGACTTTGTCTAAGTTAGTTTAGGCATCCATTTTTTTCTTGATTTACTAAAGTTATCTATCTGGTCTGTGTATCCCAATGTTATATCAATTTTATCCAAACCTTCAAGAATTCTTTTTTGAGAAAAATCATCTAAATCAAATGAAAATTCTATCTCCTCACATTTAACTGTTTTATTCTCTATAGAAATTATGATGTTAGTACTTGGATTAGATTCAATTTTTGCAAAAAGTGTGTCTACTGTTTTTTGATGTCTCTATTGGTACAAGGCCGATGTTGATTGAATTTAGTCTAAAAATATCAGCAAATTTAGTTGAAATTATTGCATCGAACCCCCAGTCTTGCAAGCCCCAAGGTGCATGTTCTCTTGAAGAACCAGTTCCAAAATTATCTCCTGCCACTAAAACTCTAGACCCTTTGTATGCTTTATTGTTAAGGGGAAATTCTGGATCTTTCTTCCAGTCATAAAATAAGAACTCACCATAACCTGATCGCTCAACACGCTTTAGAAATTGTTTGGGCATTATTTGATCAGTATCAACATTAGACATGTTAAGTGGAAGCATGGTTGAGTTAATGGTGCTTAATTTCTTCAATTACAAGTCCCTAATATCAACAAATTTTCCATTTAAAGCTGCAGCAGCTGCCATTTTTGGACTTACTAAGTGAGTGCGGCCTCCGGCACCCTGCCTACCTTCATAGTTTCTATTTGATGTAGAAGCGCACCTTTCACCGGGGCTTAAAATATCTGGATTCATTCCTAAACACATTGAGCAACCTGCTTCTCTCCAATCAAAACCTGCTTCAATAAAGATTTTGTCCAGCCCTTCTTTTTCTGCTTGTTTTTTAACAAGAGTTGAGCCAGGAACAACCATTGCGCCAATTGTTTTTGAAACTTTTTTTCCTTTTACTACTTCTGCAGCTTCTCTTAAATCTTCAATTCTTCCATTGGTACAGCTTCCTATAAAAACTCTATCTAATTGGATTTCACTAATTTTTTCTCCGGGTTTTAAATCCATATATTCCAAAGCCCTTGATGCTGCTTCTTTCTCAGATTCATCATCAAAATCATTTGGATGGGGAATAGTATCATTTACAAAAATTACCTGTGAAGGATTTGTTCCCCAAGATATAGATGGTTCAAGTTCATCGGCGTTTATTGTTACAACTTTATCAAATACAGCATCTTTATCAGAGTGTAAATTTTTCCATTCATCAATAGCATCATCCCAGTCAGAACCTTTAGGAGCATAATTTTTCTCTTTTAAGTAATTGAAAGTTACTTCATCTGGCGCAATCATACCTGCTCTAGCACCTCCCTCAATTGACATATTGCAGATAGTCATTCTGTTTTCCATACTCATATTTTGAATAACATCGCCTATATATTCAATAACATGNCCAGCACCTCCACCAGTACCAATTTTTTTAATGATTCCTAANATTATATCTTTTGGCCCNACACCCTCAGATACATTTCCCACAACNTCAACTTTCATTGTTTTTGGTTTTTCCATTGCCAATGTTTGTGTAGCTAGAACATGTTCTACTTCTGAAGTTCCTATACCAAAAGCTAATGCACCGAACGCCCCATGAGTTGCTGTATGACTATCGCCGCATACAATGGTCATTCCTGGTTGGGTAATGCCTTGTTCTGGTCCAATAACATGTACAATTCCTTGTCGTGGATCGTTAATACCAAATAATGTAACTCCAAATTCTTCACAATTATTTTCTAGAGCTTCAATTTGGATTTTAGATAATGGATCTTTGATTCCTAATAGTCTATTTGAAGTTGGGACACCATGGTCGATTGTTGCAAGAGTCATTTCAGGATGTTTAACTTTTCTACCAGCTAGCCTTAAGCTATCAAATGCTTGAGGTGACGTGACTTCATGAACAAGATGTAAGTCTATAAATACCAAGTTTGTACTCTCGTCTAGAGACGCAACGAGGTGTCTGTCCCATATTTTTTCAAATAATGTTTTTCCCATTTCAGTTATAAATTATATATTTTTTTCTTTGTTTAATCTATAGGGATGTTTTTTGTTTATTATTTTCCATTTTTTTAATTTATTATCATTTAATCTGTGCTCATTTAAAATTAAACATCATGGAAACAATTATTGAAAAGTTTTTAGAAATTGCGATTATATTAGTAGCTGCCAAGTTTGGTGCAGAATTAATGAGAAGAATTAATCAACCTGCAGTAATAGGTGAGTTGGTTATTGGAATTATCATTGGCTATTACGGTTTAGGATTTCTTCCACATTTTGAATCTGGAGATGTCGTATCAACTTTAGCTGAGATTGGTGTAGTTCTTTTGTTGTTTGAAGTAGGACTAGAAACCAATTTAGATGAGTTTATAGAGTTAGGTTCAACAGCTTTACTTGTAGCACTAATAGGTGTTGTAGCACCATTCGCTTTAGGCTTTGGATCGATTTATGCACTTAATTTAGGTGGAGAAGATCAATTCGCAGTAGCCTTATTTGTCGGCGCAGCAATGACAGCTACCTCAGTGGGAATCACCGCGAGAGTGTTTGGAGATTTAGGTGCTTTAAAGTCAAGAGAAGCTAAAACAATTATTGGCGCAGCAGTTGTAGATGATATATTAGGTTTNCTAATTCTTACTGTTGTTGCAGGAGTTTTAGGAAGTTCTGGAGATTTCTCATTAGTTGATCTTGGAATAATCAGCGCAAAGGCAGTAGGTTTTTTATTAGCAGTAGTAATAGTCGGAAGAAAACTTTCAAAACCAATATTCAACTTTTTTGTAAAAATACCTTCACCGGGAACATTTGTAACAGGTAGCTTCATATTTGCAATGTTACTTGGTGCAGCTGCCCACTTTGTAGGACTACACCCAATAGTTGGGGCCTTTGCAGGGGGTGTGGTTGCTGGCGAATCTGGNATGACACATAGGATTAGAGAAGAGATGAAGCCTCTTAATTTTTTACTTGTTCCAATATTTTTTGTATACATTGGTTCGGAAGTAAATATTCAAACTTTAGCTTCTCTTGATGTATTTTTATATGGAATGTTGGTGAGCTTATTAGCATTTGTTGGTAAATATGTCTCTGCATTAGGTGCTATGGGTAAAGGTCTCAATACTTCTCTAATTGGTATTGGAATGTCACCCAGAGGTGAAGTTGGACTCATATTTGTGGCTGTTGCAACAACAACACTTTCAGATGTAATTACTGGCGATATTATTTCAATTATCATCTGGATGGTAATTGTTACAACAGTTATTGCCCCTATATTATTGAATAGAATTCTTCAAAAGGTACCATTATCAGAAAGAGATGATGATGAAAGGTTTGAAACTCCAGTTGTAGAATAATTTTTACTACAAAATTGTTAAATTTTATTATTATTAATTTGTTCAAAAAAAGGGAAAATAAATGTTATTAAATTATCAGGGCTCAGTTATCGCAGCACTCTTAGGGCTTGCCCTTGCTGCATATTTTGCAAATAGAATTTTATCAATAGAAGTTACAGATAATAAAGTACAAAGTTTATCCGATGCAATTAGAAAAGGATCAATGGCATTTCTAAAGCGTCAATATTCTTGGGTAAGCATCTTTGTTGTTGTTTTAGCAGTATTGATTTCCACATTAACTGAATGGGGATATCCGTGGGGGTCTCTAGCATTTGTTGGGGGAGCTTTATTTTCATCACTTGCCGGTTTTATTGGTATGAGAATTGCAACTGCTGCAAATGGTAGGACTACAGAAGCCGCAAGGGATGGTGGCACCTTAAAAGCATTGCCAGTAGCGTTTAGAGGTGGTGCTGTTATGGGGTTTTCAGTTGCAGGACTTGGTTTATTAGGAGTAGCTTTAGGTTACTGGGTATTCATAGACATTATGGATCTTGAAAATGGCTATGATATTCTTGCTGCGATTGGACTTGGCGGCTCTTCAATAGCTCTTTTTGCTAGAGTTGGTGGTGGAATTTATACAAAAGCTGCTGACGTGGGTGCTGACTTAGTTGGTAAAGTTGAAGCTGGAATTCCAGAAGATGACCCAAGAAACCCAGCAACAATTGCAGATAATGTTGGTGACAATGTTGGCGACGTTGCAGGAATGGGAGCAGACCTTTTTGAGAGCTATGTTGGATCTCTAGTAGCTCCACTTGCATATGCTGCAATAGTTTTCAGTAGTACAGATGTGCTACCATCATTACTTTTCTTTCCACTAGCTGTTGGAACAATTGGCATGCTAGCATCAATAGTTTCATCTTTTTTAGTAGTCCCCAAAGAAGGAAAGCTTGCTCAGGCATTACATAGAGGAACATATTCTGCAGCAGGCCTTACTGCTATTGGCGTTTACTTTTTATCGAATGCAATGTTTTCAGATTATTCAGAAAACCCAATTGGTTTATTTATTTCTGTCATTATCGGACTATTAGTTGGAATAACTGTTGGACAAATATCTGAGTGGTTTACATCTGATCATTATTCAATTGTAAAAAATATTGCTGATCAAGCTAAAACTGGACCAGCAACTGTAGTTTTGTCAGGAATTTCCGAAGGAATGAGATCTGCAGCATTTTCTGTTGTCGTTGTGGTAGTAGGTGTTGGGGGAGCTTATACATCTGGTGCATGGGCTTTGGGAGAATCTGGAGGAATATATGGTGTAGCAGTTGCGGCAATTGGGGTTCTAGCAACATTAGGAATTACAGTTGCTGTTGATGCATACGGCCCAATAGCAGACAACGCTGGTGGTATTGCTGAAATGGCTCATTTAGATCCTGAAGTTAGAAAAGCAACAGATGAATTAGATTCGTTAGGAAACACTACTGCAGCAATTGCCAAAGGTTTTGCAATCGGTTCAGCAGCAGTAACCGCTCTTGCGTTGTTCTCAGCATTTGTTCAAAGTGCTGGACTTACAGAGCTAGATATTACTCAGGTTGAAGTTACAGCTGGACTATTTTTAGGTGGAATGTTCCCATTTTTATTTGCAGCTATGACAATTAACGCTGTTGGTAGAGCAGCTTTCAAAATGATTGAAGAAGTAAGAAGACAATTTAGAGAGATTCCTGGATTAAGAGAAGGTAAAGAAGGCGTAACACCAGAATATGAAAAATGTGTTGATATTGCCACAACTGCAGCTTTGAAAGAAATGCTTTTACCTGGCGGTTTGGCTATTGTCCTACCACTTGCTATTGGATTTTGGAACAAAGAGGCTTTAGGCGGATTTTTAGCTGGAGCATTGGTTACAGGCTTCTT
>JGI24820J26691_1000327_pt1 | contig 13964 bp, 11 predicted proteins | sample METZYME_5_50m_FD_26691 | JGI IMG/M metagenome (IMG submission 26691) | reverse complement strand
AGGACACCGGGTTTTCATCCCGGCAACAGGGGTTCGACTCCCCTACGGGATGCCAATTTCTTAAAAAGCCCTTTAATTAGGGCTTTTTTATTACTTATTCAGGGAAAATGTATATTATTAGGACATACCTTTTTTATAAAATGAATAAGTTTTTATTTATATTAAGTATTTTTTCTTTTAATGCTTTTACAACCAATCTTGATACTAAGAATTCACTCATTGAATTTTATGGAATATCAAATACCAAGATCAACATTGTTATCAAGGATAATATAGATATTCAGGGCAAAGTTACTTCTGCTGGCTCGCTTGCTCTTGAAAAGAATATTGCATCAAAAAATGCTTTTATCATTCAAAAGCTCATCGATGCTGATTTTCATATAGCTGGAAAAGCAAATTTATCCGAATGGGCTAATTTTAGAAGTGAAGATTCTGTAAGTGGCTGGTCAAGCTATGGAGGCCAAACAAAACATTTCTTAAATACTGAATATAATCCATGTGGATCAAGTTCTGGGTCTGCTGTTGCAGTTGCAATTGGAGTTGTAGACATAGCTATTGGAACAGAGACTAATGGATCAATATCTTGTCCATCTTCAGTGAACGGAATTGTTGGATTTAAGCCTACTGTTGGTCTTGTGAGTAGATCGGGAATTATTCCTATCTCAAGCACTCAAGATACCGCAGGTCCAATGGGTAAATCTGTCGTTCTGGTTGCTAAAACCTTACAGGTTATTGCTGGATATGATCCATTAGATCCAGCCACCCAAGATATTCCAGATGATTTAGATTTAAATTTTTCAAAAGATTTAGAGAATTCATCTATAGCAGGAAAAAGATTTGCTATTCTTCAATCTGACTCAAGTAACACATTAATAAAACCTAAACTTGATGCGATAAAAAAAATACTCTCAGAAAATGGAGCAATATTAGTTGAAATTGAAGATACGAGAGAGTACCCAGGAGAGGACGAATATTTTCTTTTAAAATATGAATTTAAGCATGGCTTAGAAAAATATTTGCATTACGCATCAGAAAAAAAGAAAACACTTCAAGAAATAATAGACTTTAATGAGAAAAACCGTAAACGTGTAATGCCATACTTTGGCCAAGATATTCTAATTGCATCACTTGAGGCTTCAAAAGATGAAGAGCGTTACAAGACAGCAATTAAAAGAACTAAAGCAATTAAAGATCAGACCCTAGACTTATTCAATAAATATGATCTTGATGCGATGATTGGATTAACAAGAGGACCTGCTTGGAAAATAAATTATGATGGTGGTGATTCAGTTGCTATTGATAGATCAAAAAGTTTTGGTAATGGGGGTTTCGCAGCAATTTCTGGATTGCCTCATTTAACAATTCCATTCTTTGAAATAGATAACTTCCCAGTTGGACTTTCTATAATTGGTTATCCTTGGAGTGACAAGAAGGTTTTAGAAATAGGCGCTTTTTTAGAGGGAAAGAAAAAAGTTAATTTTGACTATGAAATATCATCAAATGGGCTTTGTAAAGTTTATAGAGATGATACGTTAACGGGTTATTACTATCGTGTTTCTGATTGTGCTAATGATGCAGAATTTACACCCATTTATAAAAGAGCTGCTGAGTATCCAATGAGAGCAATGAGTAGAAATATTATGGGCTATTCTATTGTTATGTTTGATATTGAGAAAAATGGAAAGACCTCAAATCATAAAATTACAGAAGAGAAGTGTTTCAATATTAAAGCAGATGGAAATTACTATTGGTATGAGTCATCTGATGANACAGTATACATGCCAATAGATTGTAAATATTTCAATAACAGCACTATAAAAGCTGCCAAGAGGCTAAGATATGAAAATAATTTTGGAGGAATTATAAAAGAGGTTGAACATAAGTTTACCTACCTTCTGAAGGACTAATTATGGAAACAACATTACTTTTCAAAACGACGCTTATTCTAACTTTTGAACTTGGAATTGCCTTTGGGTTATGTATATATTTGCTTAAAGCTGCAAAAAGGGCAGCCTTAGCCGAAAAACCCTTTTTTGGAGTTTATTTTAGACTTGCCGTGAATATGAAAAATGAAATTGATTTGATCCCAGATGCAACAAGAGTAATTGAATATCCAAGAACAATGGAGAAGCAAGTTATTAAACCAAAGGAGGAATGGAAGAATCCAAGAAAACAGGAAACCGAAGTCGTATTTGTAAATGCTGAAAATAGGGAAGAAGCAATTGCGTATCTTAAAGATGGCTTCTATGACAGTCTATTTATACCAAAAATAATTCAAGAGTCCTTTGGACTATGGTTGCTATCAAGTATTGCTCTTTTTATAGCATCTATTTCACCTCCGCATGAGAATTACCTCTTGTTAGGAATGTCCCTTTTTACATTCTCAAATTTATGCTTGGGTCCTCTTTTGGCCTGGATCATGTTGATGATGGATGAAAATGATGGAATAAGAGCTTTGAAAATAACTATAATTGTTACATTTTTAGCAGGCTTTATTGGTTATTCTGATTTTTATAGTTTTGCTCAAAATGGATATCTCATATTATTGATGTTTCTATTACTGACGGGCCTTATAATTTTGTCTCTAGTCAATATTATTAGAGGATTCTCAAGAGGCACATCTAGGTTAATAGCTATAGGCGGAGCAACTTTATTCACTTTGTTCATAATTGTAGATTTCAATAGGTTAGTTTATCTTGAAGACTTAAATATTAATGACTGGGATACAGCTTTTTATATGTCATATACACTTTACTTAGATATTATAAATTTACTATTACAGATTTTAGATGCTATGAGTAACTCATAATGAATTCATCTTTTTTTAAGCTATTAAAGACATCAACATTGGTAACTTTATTTTTTTCTTCGGTGTTGTTTTCTGATGAATATTTCATTATTGATGTTCGATCATTGGACGAAGTACAAACAGGAATTTTAGAGGATGCTATTCATATTGAATGGACCAAAATTAGTTCAGAAATAGATAATTTAAATCTTTCCAAAGATGATGAAATTTTTCTTTATTGCAGAAGTGGAAATAGATCTGGCAAAGCCCAAGTTATTTTACAAAATCTTGGATTTACAAATGTCTTGAATGCCGGAGGTATCAATGAAGCTGCCAAAAAGCTAGAAAAGAAAATAGTTAAATATTCAGATTAATTAATACTAATAAGTGATAAAATCTCCATATGAAATCTGGTAAAGATTTTGATCCAATCGAAACAAGAGAATGGATTGAATCACTCGATGATGTAATAGATGATCAGGGAACTGATAGAGCTTCATTTCTTCTCAATAAATTAGCTAAACATTTAATGGCTAAGGGTGCAGTCCCTTCATATAACTTAACAACACCTTTCAAAAATACTATTTCACCTGAAAATGAGGCTATGATGCCCGGCGATCTTTTCATGGAAAGAAGAATAAGATCATTAATTAGATGGAATGCTCTTGTAACGGTTTTAAGAGCTAATAAAAGTGATGATGAGCTAGGCGGACATATTGCTACCTTCTCTTCAGCTGCCATGCTTTACGATATAGGCTTCAATTATTTTTTTAGAGGACAAGAAAGTAAAAATGACGATTTAATCTACTTCCAAGGGCATTCTTCACCTGGAATTTATGCAAGAAGTTTTCTTGAGGGTCGCTTAGATGAAGATGATTTAGATAATTTCAGGAGAGAGGTTGATAAACCAGGACTCTCTTCATATCCTCATCCCTGGTTAATGCCTGATTACTGGCAGTTTCCTGTAGTTTCAATGGGTCTTGGGCCCATATCTGCAATCTATCAAGCGCATGTTATGAAGTATTTGCATGCTAGAGGTTTAAAAGACTTAGGGGATAGAAAAATCTGGGGCTTTTGGGGAGATGGAGAAATGGATGAGCCTGAATCATTAGGTGCTATTGGTTTAGCTGCAAGAGAAAAGTTAGACAATTTAATCTTTGTAATTAACTGTAATTTGCAAAGGCTTGATGGTCCTGTGCGAGGAAATGGAAAAGTCATTCAGGAGCTTGAAAGACAATTTAGAGGCTCAGGCTGGAATGTGATTAAAGTAGTTTGGGGCAGATTGTGGGATCCCATTATTGCAAAAGATAAAACAGGAAATCTTCAAAAAATAATGGATGAGGTTGTTGATGGTGAAATGCAAAACTTTAAGGCAAAAGGAGGCGCATATACAAGAGAACATTTCTTTGGAAAGCATCCTGATGCACTGAAGCTTGTCAAAGGTCTTTCCGATGAGGAGATTTATAAACTTAATCGAGGTGGACATGATCCTTATAAAGTTTATGCTGCATATCACGAAGCAGTTAATCATAAAGGATCTCCTACAGTTATTCTCGCACTAACAACTAAGGGATATGGTGTAGGATCTAGAGAGGCGGACAATACCACTCATCAGGTAAAAAAACTTTCTTTAGATAATATAAAAATCTTTAGAGATAGATTTGATATACCAGTTTCAGATGAGGAAATAGAAAATCTTCCCTATGTTCGTCCAAAAAAAGACTCTCCTGAAATCAAATACCTCAACGAGACAAGGGAAAAACTTGGAGGACCAATTCCAAAAAGAAGGAAGCATAACGAAGTTCTAAAACTTAAAAACAAAGATGCTTTTAAGGTAATACATGATGGAAGCGGTGAAAGGAAAGTCTCTACAACTACTAACTGCGTAAGGATTATGAATAACCTTATTAAAGATGAGTCACTTGGAGAGCGTGTAGTTCCAATAGTCCCAGATGAAGCAAGAACATTTGGAATGGAGGGAATGTTTAAACAAATCGGCATCTATTCATCAGAGGGCCAACTTTATGAACCAGAAGATGCTGACCAAGTGATGTGGTACAAAGAGTCTGAGACTGGAGTCATGCTTGAGGAGGGAATTACGGAAGCAGGATCATTTGCTGCATGGACTGCACTAGCAACCTCATACACAAATCATAATTTAACTATGATCCCTTTTTATGTTTTTTATTCAATGTTTGGATTTCAAAGAATTCATGACTTAGCGTGGGCTGCAGGTGATGCTCAGGCCAAAGGATTCTTAATTGGTGCAACATCTGGAAGAACCACCTTAAATGGAGAAGGTCTTCAGCATCAAGACGGGCATAGTCACATCTTATCTTCAACTATTCCTAACTGTAAATCATATGATCCAGCATATGGTTACGAATTAGCTGTAATAATTGAGCATGGCCTCAAGGAGATGTACCAAGATAAGAAAAATTATTTTTATTATTTGACGGTCACAAATGAAAGGTATGTCCAACCTCCTAAGCCAAAGGGAAAGAATACCGATATGAACATAATCAAAGGAATGCATAGGATTCGCGAGGTTAAAAATCCTAAGGTTAGATTGCTGGGGTCAGGATCAATTTTAAACGAAAGCATTAAAGCAGCTGAAAAGCTCAATGATTATGGTATAGAAAGTGAAATTTGGAGTGTTACAAGTTTTAATATGCTGCGTAAAGATGGAATGGAAACTGAGAATCAAAATATTAAAAATCCAACTAGTAAAGCAAAAGAAGCCTTTGTAACAAAATCTTTCTCTGAAAATGAGATTCCTACTATTGCATCAACTGATTATATGAGAGCTTACTCTGAACAAATTAGACCATATATTAATTCTGCATATTACACACTTGGAACAGATGGTTTTGGAAGAAGTGACAGCAGAGATAAGTTACGAGAATTTTTTGAAATTGATGCTAACAGCATTGTAATGACCTCAGCTTATGCGCTTCATAAAGAAGGAAAAATTGATAAAAAAGAACTTCAAAAGATTTATAAAGATATCAAGGTTGATAAAAACAAAATTTCGCCCTGGAATGAGTAAATGAAACAAATAATTAAAATTCCAAGTTTGGGTGATGCAGAAAATACTGAAGTCATAGAAATCTGTGTTAATCCTGGTGACAGTGTTGGTTCAGATGATTCAATTGTTGTTCTTGAATCTGAAAAAGCAGCGATGGATGTCCCTGCTTCAAAGCAAGGAGTCGTAAAAAAAGTTCTTGTAAAAATTGGGGATGAAGTTAAAGAGGGCGATGACTTTTTGGAAATTGAAGTTTCTGAGGAGGTAATCAAAGAGAAAAAATCAGATCAAAATAAGAAAGATGATTTGCAACATGACGAAGCTTCTAAAGAGGAGGTTGTTGTGGAGCAAGCTGTTGTAAAAGAGGATGTTATTCAGGAATCAGATGAATCGCAAGAATATAAAACTTCCAAATCTGGAATTTATGCTGGTCCTGCAGTTAGAAAGTTGGCAAGAGAGTTTGGCATAAATTTGAATGAGGTTTTAGCTTCCGGTCCCAGAAATAGAATACTTAAAGAAGATCTTCATAAATTCGTAAAATCTAAACTCAAAGATTCTTCATCTGGAATTCCAAAAATGCCAAGTATTGATTTTTCTGAATTTGGTGATGTTGAAGAGATTGATCTTACAAAATTCCAAAAAACATCTGCTTTAAATCTCCAGCAATCATGGATAACTATCCCTCATGTTACGCAACATGATGAAACCTCAATAGATGAGCTATTAGAACTTAGGAAATCACTTATTAAAAAATATAAAACAAAAGTCTCACCATTAGCATTCTTTGCAAAAGGTATATGCAGATTACTTGAAGAATTCCCTATGTTTAATGCATCTATTGATATGAATAGCATGAAGATAATCAAAAAAGACTTTATAAATCTTGGTATTGCAGTTGATACTCCGCAAGGATTAATTGTTCCAAATATTAAGTCAACAAATAAACTTTCTATTCAGGAAATCTCGAATGAAATAGGAAGGCTAGCTGATTTGGCGAAATCTAGAAAAATTAAAGTTGCTGACTTAAAGGGATCTACATTCACCATAAGCTCTCTCGGAAGTTTTGGAGGAAGATACTTTACTCCAATTATTAATCCACCTGAAGTTGCCATATTAGGCATTTCAAAAAGCTATGAATCGGTTTTGATTGAGGAGGGAAAGCCTAAAAAATCAGTTAAACTTCCAATATCTCTATCTTATGATCATCGAATTATTAACGGTGTTGAGGGGGTTAGGTTTACAACAAGATTTTGTGAAATTTTACAAGATGTTAATTTTTTTGAGGAGAATTTTTAAGAATTGCCTCTTTTGAACCATCATCATTAATTTTAACAATCAAAGGTTCCCATACTTCTCCATCACATATAAAAGCAAGACATCCTTCAACCTTAAGTGAACCATCATCATTTAGATAGAGGTTTGATTTATATGTGTTACCACTCCTAGGGTCATAAATTTTTCCTCCCTTAAAGATTTTTTGATTGTTTTCATTTATTTTAAAATTGCTGAGTAAATTTATCCCTACAAGAGTTCTAGAACGTAATTTTTTATCTTTATTTTCCAGGTCTAATAAACTCTCAGGATCAACTCCATCTTCCACGAAAATTGTCTCAATATTTGCACAAATGAAATCATCACAATTTTTTATTTTTACGATGGACCCAGAGGTTAACCAATATCCAAATATATTGGATTCTGAAAAGATATTTAAATTAAAAAAAGTTAATATTAAAAATAAAATATACTTATTCATGTTAATTATTCTTTGAGATTTATGCATAATTTTGTCACACATTTAGAATGTTCGAAAGTTGGCGATCATTACAAATATGATGAAATAAATAATTTATCAAAAATTAACAAACCACTTCTCGTTAAATATGATTTAGAAAAGATAAAAAACAAATTTTCAAGAAAAGATTTCATTCAAGATTTTTCACAGCTACCAGGATTTTGGAAATATCAATATCTTCTTCCTCTTGCAAACGTAAGTTCGGTTATTGATTTGGGAGAAGTAATAACACCACTAGTTAAAATAAGCACGTTTCCAAATTTATTTTTTAAGGATGAAGGCAGACTGCCAACAGGATCTTTCAAAGCTAGGGGATTAGCTCTAGCAGTTGCAAGAGCAAAAGAATTAGGGATTAAAAAAATTGCTATACCAACGAATGGTAATGCTGGTGCTGCGCTTGCAGCATATGCATCTGCAGCAGGAATTGAATCCTATGTTTTCTGTCCAAAAGATACTCCTCCAATCAACATTAAAGAGGCAGAATTACAGGGTGCAAAAACATTTACCATTGATGGCCTTATTAATGATTGTGGCTTGTTAATAGCAGAACATAAAGAAAAAGAAGGTTGGTTTGATATTTCAACATTAAAAGAGCCATATAGACTGGAGGGAAAGAAAACAATGGGCTTTGAACTAGCTGAGCAATTGAATTGGCAATTACCAAAAAATATATTTTATCCAACTGGAGGAGGTACAGGCTTAATTGGAATGTGGAAAGCTTTCAATGAACTAAAAAAACTAGGCTGGATCGATTGCGAATTTCCGAAAATGTTTGCAATTCAATCTTCAACATGTTCACCCATTGTAAAGGCATTTAACGAGGGAAAAGACTATGCTGATCCTTGGCTAAATGCTCAAACTTTAGCATCGGGTATTAGAGTTCCAGTTGCTGTTGGAGATTTTTTAATTTTACAAACTATTAGAGAATCAAATGGTTATGCAATCGCAGTTGATGATCAAGAAATAATAAGAGAAAGAGACAACATAGCTACTAATCATGGATTTTTAGCCTGTCCTGAGGGAGCCGCAACGTTGGCAGGCTATAATAAAGCACTCCAAATGGGACTGGTTGACGAAAATGAAAAGACAGTTTTATTTAACTGTGCAACCGGACTGAAATATCCTATGCCAGAAGTAAATAACAAATTTCATGAATAATAAATTTAGACTTTTAAATCCATTTTCTAAAAAGTATAAAAAAGTTTTATCTTTTGATGGTGGAGGTGTTAGAGCAATCATCGGAGTATATTTTCTTAAGAGATTAGAAAGTGAGTCATCAAAAAGTATTTTTGATTCATTTGATCTATTTATTGGAACAAGCGCAGGCGCAACAAATGCATTGATGCTGGGGATGAATGGATCAAGGGTTGATGATATTGAAAAATTCTGGACTGTAAAGAACTTAAAAAAAATAATGAACCAATCTCTAATAGATAAGACTTCAATCTTTCAAACAAGACCTAAGTATACAAATGAAGGCAAAAAGGAAATTCTTCATTACTTTTTTGAAAACAAAAAGATAGGAGATTCATTAAAGCCAGTGGTTGTGACTGCTTATGATTTAGAGGCTCGAAAACCTATCCTGCTCTCAAGTTATTCAGATCCAGAAATATCAGCAGTCCAAGCTGCAAACGCCTCAAGCGCAGCACCAATATATTTCCCAACAGCTAGCATGGAAGATGGAAGGTGGCTTATTGATGGAGGAATTGCTACAAATAATCCAGCCTTACTTGGGTATATTGAAGCTAAAAAACTTTTTGGTACTGATAACCTTAAGATTCTTGGAATTGGCGCTGGTTTAAATAAAAGAAAGATTAGTGGAAAGAATTCAAGAAATTGGGGAGCGCTTGGATGGATGCGTCATGACATTCTTGGAATTATGCTCGAGTCAAGTTTGCAGAATGAGATTTTGAAAGACTTAATCGGCGATAATTATTTACGAGTTAACTCTCCAATAGGAAATGTGAATCGAAGAATGGATGATATGTCACAAAGAAATTTACAGAGAATTAAAGAGCTTGCAGACGATTGGTGGGAAAAATTTGGTAAAAAGGCACTTAATTTAATAAATTCATAAACTATATGTATTACATTTGTTAAAACTATTGTAAACTCACGATTCATTTATTTTTTATAAGGATTTTTATGAATATTTACGTTGGAAACCTACCTTGGTCTATTGATGATCAGCAGTTAGAAGATCTTTTCAAAGAACATGGTGAGGTTACCTCAGCAAGAGTCATCACTGACCGTTTTACAAAAAGATCAAGAGGCTTTGGCTTCGTTGAAATGGAAAGTGGAGCTGAGGAAGCAATTCAAGCTTTAAATGATTCGGAAGTTGAAGGAAGAAAGCTTGTTGTAAATGAATCTAAGCCAAAAGAAGATAGGTAGATTAAATCATAAAAATATAGCTGAGGCTTGACATGCAAAGCGTATTTTTATTCAATTGACATACATTTTACTCACTAGTTAGGGGAATACATGAATATAAGAAACTTTTTAGTATTTACTATGGTGCTTTTTGTTGCACCAAACTATGTTTTTGCGCAGGATAATGACGCAGCTACTGATGTAGAAGAGGTTATAGTAACTGCAACAAAACGTGAAACAAACTTAATGGAAACACCGCTCGCTGTATCAGTGATAACGCAAGAGCAAATGGCTTTGCAGGGTCTTTCCAGAATATCAGATCTGTCATCACTCGTACCAAACTTAGTAGTTGGTAACTCTGGTGAGGATTCTGGTGTATCTATTGCTATTAGAGGTGTTAGTTCTAATAATTATACTGAGCTTGGTGATCCAACAGTTGCTGTCCATGTTGATGGAATGTATACACCAAGAGCTCAAGCTGCATTAGCTTTAGCACATGACATAGAAAGAATTGAGGTACTTAGAGGACCACAAGGGACATTATTCGGTAGAAATTCAACCTCTGGTGCTGTTAACGTTATTTCGGCAAGACCAAAGTTTGGTGATGAAATTTCTGGAAGAATGGGCCTAAGACTTTCTGCTGATGGAAGAAATATGACAGAAGTTGATGGTTTTTTAAATATTCCTGTTAGCGATGAAATTGCTTTCAGAGCGTCTTTTAAATCTTCATTAGCAGATTCATTCATTAATCAAACAGTCGATAGGTATGACTGGTCTCTTGATTACAATCGAGATGGAAAAATTGGCCAAAATGTTTCTGGTCCAGGTGGAGCAGAGCAAGGAACAGTAACTTGGGCTGATGGAAGAGATATAGTTGCTGATGGAATTCCAAATGTAGATCAAAGAAGAGCAAGGCAAGTCAATGCTAGTGATGCTTACTATAATGTAGATAACGAGGCTATGCGACTTGGGATGCTATATGCACCAGTTGATAAGGATTTTGAGTGGTATTTATCCTTTGATTCTTTTCAAGATAATGGAGCAGGATCAATTTATTTAAAAGATTGTGAGCAAGCAGAAATGTCTAGAGGAATGGAATATGATTTCTCTTGCGATACTGGTGCGAGCGATCCATTTCATGCTGCTATCAATAATCCAGGTGAACTAGATCTGTCTATTGAGACTGTAAGATCAGAGTTAAAGTTTCAGGTTAATGATAACGTTGTTGGTGAATTAAGAATTGCTGTTGGTGAGCATGACAGATATCAAATGTATGACGGAGATGGCGGTTTTCACACTTCTCCAACACATCCAGCTTATGGTTTTGTAAGAAATCATCCTGACTCAATGGGATTAAATGCTGATGCAGCTGCAGGTAATTTTGGAGGCCTATTTGGTCAACAATATGGATGGGGACCTAGAGTTCCAGTTTCAGCTGGTGTTGGATATAACAATGACGTTTATTATAGAAATACTGCATGGGAATTTGGCTATGATAATTGCCAAGTTGAATGGAATAACGGTAATCCTTTTCAATATGGGTGTCAGTACTCATTTTGGATGATGGATGTTGATAGAGTTGCTGGCTTGTTGGGATTAGAGCCAAGTAACGGAGCAGCTGCGGCTCTTAATAATGCTGTAAAACCAATGTGGTTCGATGAGTTATACAGAACCATCCAAAATAATAAGTCTAATGTTCTTGAGTTCCAGCTAAAGTCTGATGGAGATGGTGATGTTCAATGGGTAGCTGGAGTCTTCCATATGGAAGAAGAAACATATACCAGATTTGATGTAGAGATGCCTTTCTTAGGACCAATTATTAGACCTCTACATGAAGTTTATCTTCAGCCTGAAAGAACTACTGAAACATCAGCAATATTTGGTCAATTAGATTATAAAACTGGTGTCGATGGTCTTAACCTTACAGTCGGATACAGACATACCTGGGATGAGAAAAGAGATGTTGGTGGAAGAACTTATAAGACCTATGGTTATTTTGACAATGCCAATGCCTATTGTAATGCAGCAGCAGGAACTCCAGAGTGTTTCTGGTTTGAAAGCTATGATTTTGTTGGTGTCACAACTCTTACAGGTTTTGATGGAACAAATTTCACATTTTCTCCATGGGATGCTTACTATCAGTCAGATGATTTAACAGCAAATATGGGTATTTCTGGAAGTGATGATCTATCTGCATTTACTGCTAATGCTAAAAATGATTATGACGCTAAATGGGATCAAGGAACATGGAGACTTGGAGCTGACTATGTCGCAAATGAAGATCTATTCTTATATGCATCAGTAGCTACTGGTTATAAAGCTGGTGGTTTTGGTGACAATGTTGATAGAGGTGATGGTCAATTTATCAATTTTGAATATGATCCAGAATTTAATACAACATATGAGATTGGTTTTAAATCTGTTCATTTAGATGGTGATCTCAAATTACTTGGAAATGTTTTCTATAGTGATTATGAGGACATGCAAAGGACTCTTTTTGGTTTTGTTGGATACAGAGAGCTTGATGGTCAAGCTATTTATACATTAATGACCAAGAATGTTCCTAATTCAACTATTCAAGGTGTCGAACTAGAATTTGACTGGAAACCATACGAAGCTGGTAGATTATTTGGTTGGGTTTCTTTGCTAGAAACCGAAAATGGTGGATCAAGTACATCTGAGGCAACTCAAGATGGTTATCTTTGTTTAGAGAGAGCTCTTGTAGGTGTTGATCCTTGTTCAGCTGATGGCACTATTGACCTAAGTGGTAAGCATTTAACTTGGTCTCCAGAGAAATCATGGAATCTCCAGTTTGAACACAATACTTATACAGGAAATGGCTTTAGAATCATGAACATTATCAATGTAAATTACACTGGCGAAATGTTCTATAACGAAAGTAATTACGACAAAGCACCATTCCACAGTGGAAGAGATGATCTCTATACTGTTAATACAAGCATGGTGTTTATAAATGAGGCAAATGCATGGGGGTTAGAGTTTTATATTCATAATGCCACTGATGAGCTGATTAAAACTGACTCATATCCTGCTAATGCTGGTTTTGTAAAAGCTATGTATGCTCCGCCAATGGCATATGGAGTAAGATTCCAGAAGGATTTTTAATTTAATATCATTTAAAAAAGAGGAGAGCAAAAGCTCTCCTTTTTTTTGATTTAAATTTATAATTATCTTATGTCAAATGCATCAAATTATATAAAAAAATGGCATCAGGTAATGCTTGAAGGAAAAATGGAACTTCTTGATAACCTTCTCAATGATAATGCTACTTTTTATTCACCCGTAGTTTTCACACCACTTGAAGGCAAAGAAATTACAAAAATGTATCTAAGCGCAGCTGGTCTTTCATTCAATATGGACAGCTTTAAATACACTAGAGAATTGAATGATGGTAATCACTCTATTCTAGAGTTCGAGACTACAATTGATGACATAAGCGTAAATGGGGTGGATATGATTGAGTGGGATGATGATGGCAAGATACTTAATTTTAAAGTCATGATTAGACCCTTTAAAGCAGTTGAAATCGTTAGAGCAAAAATGGTTGAAGCTCTTGAGCAAATTTAGTTGAATCCTTTATTTTATCAAGCAGCCTACGGTGATTGGTTAGTCAAATTAGGTGCAAGCATTGAACATGGAAAAGTAGATGATACTGATTCTAAAACCGATGTATTAGTGTTTACTGAGATTAAAGATCGACTTAATTAGCCATTGCCGCTTCGTTATAGGCAGATATTAGTATTTGCCAATCGGCCTGTTGCCAATAAATATTATGTAATCGTTTTTCTTTCTCAAATGATCGCTTTAAACGCGCTATGTTTGAGTTTTTCCAATTACTGCCTTGTCTAATTTGGCATTTATCAAAATCAATTAACCAAACCTCGTTTTCTATATCGAGCATAATGTTGTGGATATTTAAATCGTGGAGATAAATCTGATGATGATGATTTGGCAATGGTTTGACCAAT
>JGI24820J26691_1000326_pt1 | contig 14006 bp, 12 predicted proteins | sample METZYME_5_50m_FD_26691 | JGI IMG/M metagenome (IMG submission 26691) | reverse complement strand
TTATTTTTTATATTTTTTGAAAATCTTATTTCTTTGTTTGTAAAAACTCTTTTGATAAATTTCTTATTGTCGATTAATTTATTAATTCTTTTATTTTCAACAATATCAACACCATTTCCTATGATATTCATATTATCTAATTATTTTCTTAAAATTTTTAATTACTTTATTCATTCCAAAGAAAACTGACTCACCAATAATAAAATGACCAATATTAAATTCTTTAATAAATTTGACTTTTTTTAATATTTTTGCTGTTTTATAATCCATGCCATGGCCAGCATGTACTTCAATATTAAACTTATTTGCTAATTCTGAACATTTTTTAATTTTTTTGAGTTCATTAAAATAATTTATTTTATTTTTAACTTTAAAAGATAATTTACCAGTGTGTAATTCAACACAGTGTGTGCCGATTTTTTTAGAAAACTTTATATCTTCAATATTTGGATCAATAAACAGACTTGTACGAATTTTAGAATTATTCAATTTTTGAATAATTCTCTTAATTTTTTTAAAATTTTTTTTTAGATTTAATCCACCCTCAGTCGTTATTTCTTGTCGTTTTTCAGGAACNATGCAAACAAANTTAGGTTTTGATTTGATTGCNATTTTCAACATTTCTTCGTTTGCAGCCATTTCTAAATTAGTTGGTATTTTTTTATTTTTTGTAATTTTTTTCAAATCAACATCATTTATGTGTCTTCTATCCTCCCTCAAATGAATTGTAATTGAATCAGCTCCATATTTTAAGGCTGATAGTGCTGCCGAGTATGGATCAGGATGTTTTTCACCTCTTGCATTCCTTAAAGTTGCTACGTGATCAATATTTACACCTAATCTTATACTCATCTCAAAAATCTACTTCCTGGTTTTGTGATAGGAATTTTTTTTAGAAAATTTGGTAAATTTTTTTTACTGTATGTAGGAACATCTAATTTAATCTGAGATATGATTTTTCCTTTTTTAATTTTTAAAGTTTTATTATTTGATCTATTTATCAAACATGCATAACCCACAACTTTAGCCTGTTTTTTTTTAATAAGTTTAAAACATTCTAAACTCGATTTTCCTGTTGTTATGACATCTTCAATTATCAAAACTTTTGAATTTTTTTTTATATCAAAACCTCTTCTTAATTTGAATTTCCCCTCTACTCTCTCACAAAAAATTGTTTCCTTTTTAAGTATTCTTCCTATTTCAAATCCTATAACAATACCACCCATAGCTGGTGCAAGTATAAGGTCAAATTTTTTAAAATTTTTTTTAATTTTCTTACTTAATGAATTACAGAAATTTTTTGATAGATGTGGATAGCTTAANAGTTTTGCGCATTGTACATATTTTGGTGAATGAAGACCTGAAGATAATACAAAATGACCTTCTAAAAGAGCATTAGTTTTTCTTAAAACCGCTAAAGAGTCTTTTAAAGAAAGCATATTTTTTATTCTTATGTCTTATAATTTTAAAATTGTAATCTTTCTGTTTTAGTTCACTAATAAGTTTTGTAAAGTTTTTCAAATCATGGATTATTAAATTAAATCTAAAATTAATATTTTTTTTTGTCTTCTCCACCATTTCGACACTTGAAATATTAACATTATTAATACCTATCATAGTTGTCACATCACCTAATTTACCTGGCTCATCTTCTAAAGAAATCCACAGTGTAGTATTATATCTTTTCTGTTTTAAAGGTTTTGTGTTTTCTCTATATTGCCAATATCTCCGTATAGCTGCCCTAGCCTTACCTGTTTTAGTACTAGTTAACCAATGCAATGATGGAGAAACTTTTTTAGATGTTATAATTTTAACGACATCTCCATTTCTGAGTACAGATTGCAAAGCTTGCTCATTACCATTTACTTCACATCCTACCGCTGTATCACCAACTTGAGTATGTACAGCATATGCAAAATCAATTGGTGTTGCATTTTTTGGAAGTTTAATAACAGATCCCTTTGGAGTAAAACAAAATACATTTTCTTGGAACATTTGTAGTTTTGTATACTCATAATAATGTTCTGGATTTTCATTTTTATCAATTATCTCGACAAGATCTGCTAACCAATCATACTCTTTCCATGTAAGTGAATTAAATTTTTCTGATGATTTATATTTCCAATGTGATGCTATACCTCTTTGCGCAAATTCGTGCATTTGACTTGTTCTTAATTGTATTTCAATTGGTCTTTGATTAGGACCAATGATTGCAGTATGAATAGATTTATAGTTATTAATTTTTGGTGATGATATGTAATCTTTAAATTTACCTGGTATGCAGTTCCATTTACTGTGTAAAGCTCCTAAACNTCTGTANCAGTTTTCAACATCATCAAGTATAATTCTAAAACCAATAATNTCAGTTATNTGCTCTAATGAAGTTCTTTTCTTTTGAATTTTTCTCCATATTGAAAAGGGTGTTTTCTCTCTACTAAATATTTTAAATTTTAAATTATTTTCATTTAATAAATTTTCAAATTCAGACAATACATTATTATAATTAACTAAATTGCTATCTTTGATTTGGTTTAGTCTATCTTTAATTAATTTTCTTGCCTCTGGATTCAAAACCTCAAAAGATAAATCCTCAAGTTCATCTCTTATTCTATTCATACCCATTCTATCTGCTAACGGTGAATAAATCTCCATAGTTTCTTTTGCTATTCTTTGACGTTTTTCAATTTTATCGATTGCTTTTAACGTTCTCATATTATGTAATCTGTCAGCAAGTTTTACTAATAAAACTCTTATATCCTTAGAAGTAGCTAGAATAAGCTTTCTGAAATTTTCAGCTTTTGAATTTGATATGGCCTGATTTTCAAACTCGGAAATCTTAGTTACACCATCAACAAGATCTGCAACTTCTTTACCAAACTCTTCTTCTATAGTTTTGTAAGTAGCATGAGTATCCTCTATGGTATCATGTAACAAACCAGTTGCTATTGTAGCACTATCAAGTTTTAAATCTGTTAATATATTAGCCACTGCAACTGGATGAATAACGTATGGATCGCCAGAATGTCTTTTTTGGTTTTGATGTGCCTTCAAGGCGAATTCATAAGCCTTTGACAATGCATCAGGATTTAGAAATTTGTTATAAGATTTAACCTTATTAATAAGATCTTCAGAATTAATCATATTTATATTATATCATTTTTTTAGATTAATTTAATAGTTCTTAGTTCGTCTGTGGGCAAAGAAAATATTAAATCTTTAATATTTCTTTTTAAAATTGGATGAGACCAGTTTTTTGATATCTCAAATAGTGGAAATAAAACAAAATTCCTTAAATGCATTGACTTATGCGGGATTGAAAGGTTTTGATTATTTTTTTCTAAATTATAAACTTTCCCATTAAAATCAATAATATCAATATCACAAACTCTAGGATGATTTTTTATAGCTTTTTTTCTACCAATCTTTATTTCTATTGATTTAATGATGTTAAATAATTTAATAGGATTAAAAGACGTTTTCACCAATATCACTGAGTTTACGTAAAAAGGAAATTTTTTGTTAGGCCAGGACTCAGTTTTATAAAAGCTTGAAGATTTCAAAATTTGAATGTTACTCTCTATGATTAATTGTTGGGTTTTAATTAAATTGCTAATTTTATTTCCAAGATTCGAACCTAGTGCTAAATACACATAATTAGCTGGATTTTCTAAAGTACCTTGCTTTTTCACGGTTCCAATCTCTAGTTTTTTTTGTATTTCGTTTATCATGCTGTTTTTTTCCCTTTGCAACAGCAATTTCTAGCTTTGCTTTTCCCTTTTTAAAATACATTTTTGTGGGAACCAATGTAAATCCTTCTTCATTAATTCTACCAATCAATTTATTAATTTCCTTTTTATTTAATAATAATTTTCTTTCAGAATATGGGTCATGATTTGAATAACTAGCTTGTTTATAAACAGGAATATGAGAATTAATTAAATAAATTTCACCATCTTTTTCAACAGCATATGAATCTGCAATATTAACTTTACCGTCTCTAATAGATTTTATTTCAGATCCTCTTAATACAATTCCAGCCTCAAAGAGTTCTTTAAAGAAATAATTAAAAGAAGCTTTTCTATTTAATGTTATGATTTTTAAACCACTTAAGGTTTTTTTATTCATTAATTAATTTTGCGATTTTAAGTGCCTTCTCTACCTCTTGTTTGGTAGTATCCATAATTTTAACTAGTGGTAATCTTACAGCATCATCACATAAGTTTAATAGTTTAGCAGCATATTTTACAGGTGATGGATTGCTTTCAATAAAAAGTGACTTGTGAAGAGGTTGTAATGAGGCATCAATTTTCTCTGCTTGACTAATTTTATCTTGATCTCCAGAAGTAGATAATGATTGCATCTCAGAACAAAGTTTAGGGGCAACATTTGCCGTGACAGAAATACATCCAACTCCTCCTCTTTTGTTGTATTCAAAAGCTAAACCATCCTCTCCTGTTAGCTGTATAAATTCCGATCCCATTTTATTTTTGTGTTGGTCNACTCTTTCAAGAATTCCAGTTGCATCTTTTACTCCAGCAATATTTTTAAGTTCAAACATTCTCGCCATNGTATCAACTGAAACATCAATTACAGATCTTCCTGGAATATTATAAACAATTATAGGTATTCCACAGTTATCGTTAATGGCTTTGTAGTGTTGATATAAACCCTCTTGAGTAGGCTTGTTATAATATGGAGTAACTACTAATGCACCATCAGCACCAGCTTTTTCCGCGTGCTTTGTAAGATTTATTGCTTCTTCAGTTGAATTAGATCCAGTTCCTGCAATAACTGGTATTTTTCCTTTTGCTTCATTTATACAAAGTTCGATAACTTTTTCGTGTTCTTTATGACTTAAGGTTGGAGATTCACCTGTTGTACCAGCAGGAACTAGTCCATGTGTGCCATTTTCCAGATGAAAGTTAATTAACTTTATATAACTTTCTTCATCTAATTTGTTATCCTTGAACGGTGTAACTAAAGCAACATTTGAACCTTTAAACATAATTATTTATATCATAAGTTGTCGTTTATTTTAAAAATGAAGAAAAAATCATTTAAAATCTGTACTACAATTATCTTCTTTTTGTTCAGTATTCAATCGGCATTTTGTGANAATTTAATAACTCCAAAGCCAAAACCTAATTTAGCGAAGGAAAAAAAAGACAAATATNTTTCGGGNATAATNATACCAAAATTTAAACCAGGAACATATGNATCAGAGGATCAATTAGAGCTTTTAAAAGAACTAGAAAAAGAAAAAGAAATTGTTGTCAAAAGAGTTGATGGAATAATAATTCCAAAAAATAAACCTCTTATTGTTCACAAGAAAAGGTTAAGTACTACAAAAAAATCAAAATATTATAGTGATAGAGATCTTAATTACGCAAGACAAGCAGTTGCTTTTATGGAGAAAAGTAACTGGAAAGATGCATTAAAAGTAGCAAAAAAAGCTAGAGCTAAGTCTATATATAATTTTATACAATGGCGACATTTGCTAACGCCAGGTAATAGAGCAACATTTTATGATTATAAAAGCTTTATTGAAAGTGTTCAAACATATCCACGTTTAAGTCGTGTTAAGTATTTAGCAGAACATAAATTATCTACAAAAAATCAATCACCTAAAGAAATAATTAAATGGTTTGAAAAACATCCATACACAAGTGGCTTTGGTGAGATGGTTTTAGGAGAAAGTCTAATTAAATCAGGTAATAAGCAAAAAGGAATTAAATTAATAAAAAAAGGATTTATAAGAGCTGATTTAACAAAAAGTGATCTGATTAATTTTAGAAAAAAATTTAAAAAATATTTGACATCCGAAGATTATGTAAAAAGGGCTGATCATCTTGCTTGGGAAAACAAACATTGGGACCTAAAAAGAATGTTAAGATATTTGCCAAAAGATTATCAACTTTTATACACAGCAAGACAAATACTTATGAGTAATTCATATGGTGTTGATACTGCTATATCTAAAGTACCAGCAAAATTAAAAAATGATGCAGGTTTAAATTATAACAGATTAAAATGGAGAGTAAAAAGAGGAAGACTCGATAGCTCATTAGATATTTTATTTAATATAAAAAATACTAAAGAATATATGGTTAGACCTGATAAATGGTGGGGTGAAAGATCTAAAATCGCAAGAAAATTAATCTATAAAAAAAGATATGAAGAGGCGTATAAAGTAACTAGCAATAATGCATTGTCTAAAGGACCAGAACTTGCTGAAGCTGAATGGTTAAGTGGATGGATAGCTTTAAGTTTTTTAAACGATCCAATTTTAGCAAAAGATCATTTTATTAAATTTTATGAAAATGTCAGCTACCCAATCAGTCTATCCAGAGGTGCTTATTGGTTAGGAAGAACTTATGAAAAATTAAAAGACAAAGAAAATTCAAAGAAATGGTATGTAATTGGATCTAAGTATCTAACAACATATTATGGTCAATTATCTCACATGAAAGCAAAGCCTAGAGAGAAATTTGAATTATCAGAATTAATGCAAATTGATAAAAATTATGCTGAAAGTTTTTATAGAAATAAAATTGTTGCTACTGTCCATTTATTAGATGAACTTAATAAAGATAAGTACACTAAGCATATTTTAAGGTATTTAGCTAATGATAATATAGATAAAGGTAGCGAAGTGCTTGCTGCAAAGTTAGCAACAGATATTGGTAGATTTGATTTTGCAATCCAAGTTGCAAAGATTGCTTCGTATCAAAAAAGATTTCACAATAAATATAATTATCCTATTATAAGCACTCCAACTAAAGTTGGTGGAAGAAAAATACCAGAATCAGCTTTAATACTTTCCATCATTAGACAAGAAAGTGAGTTTGATACAAGCGCTAATAGTAGAGTTGGAGCTCAAGGTTTAATGCAGTTAATGCCATACACTGCGAAAACAGTTGCTAAGCAGGCAAAACTTTCATATTCAAAATCAAGATTAACTAAAAGCCCTGAGTACAATATAAATCTTGGTTCATTTTATATAGCTGGATTAATTCTTGAATACGATGGATCCTACCCTTTCTCCATGGCTGCTTACAATGCAGGACCCAAGAGAGTAAAATATTGGAAAAGATTAAATAAGAACCCACAAAAAAAACAAACTGATTATATAGATTGGATTGAATTAATACCTTTTAAAGAGACCAGAAATTATGTCCAAAGAGTATTAGAGAATTATAATGTCTACAGATATGTATTGTCGCAAAAACCAATATATTTAAAAGATTTTTTCAAAAACAACCCATTATATTGATGGCGGAAGGAGAGGGATTCGAACCCTCGGTACACCTTTTCAAGCGTACGGCGGTTTAGCAAACCGCTGGTTTCAACCAGCTCACCCATCCTTCCGTGGCTGTATGTGTAACTTGAAATCATTGAATATTCAATATTAATCAAGTATTTTCTGGCAAAATGAAAAACAAATATTCAATTTTTTCTTTAATCAAAAATGCATTCTCAGACCATGAGAATTGGCAACAAGCATGGGGTGATCCTGAGCCTAAGAAAGAATATGATGCTGTTATAGTTGGAGGCGGCGGGCATGGTCTTGCTACTGCTTATTATTTAGCAAAGAAACATAACTTAACAAATATTGCTGTCGTAGAAAAAGGTTGGATTGGTGGTGGCAACACCGGAAGAAATACTACAATTATAAGATCAAACTATTTATGGGATGCAAGTGCAGGTCTTTATGATCATGCATTGAAAATTTGGGAGAATTTATCTCAAGAATTAAATTATAATGTGATGTTCAGTCAAAGAGGTGTAATGAACCTTGCTCACAATTTACAAGATGTTAGAGATTTAAAAAGAAGAACACATGCAAATAGATTAAATGGTATTGATGCTGTTTGGCTTGAAACTGATGAAGTAAAAAAATTCTGTCCAATTATAAATACATCACAAGATATAAGATATCCTGTTTTAGGTGGAACATTACAAAGAAGAGCAGGAACAGCACGGCACGATGCTGTAGCTTGGGGGTATGCACGTGGTGCGAATGAAATGGGTGTTGATATAATTCAAAATTGTGAGGTTAAAGGAATAAAAAGAAATGGTGATAAGGTTGAAGGTTTAGAAACTACAAAAGGTTTTATTAAAACTAAAAAAATAGGAGTAGTTGCGGCAGGTCATTCTAGCGTTATTGCAAATATGGCAGGTATTAAACTTCCACTAGAGAGTAAACCTCTACAAGCTTTGGTATCTGAACCAGTAAAACCAATTATTGATACTGTTGTTATGTCTAATGCAGTTCACGCTTATGTAAGTCAATCAGACAAAGGTGAGCTAGTCATTGGTGCTGGGACTGACTCATATGTTTCATACACACAAAGAGGTAGTCATAATATTGTAGAAGATACATTAAAGGCTATCTTAGAGCTCTACCCTATTTTTAGTCGAATGAAAATGTTAAGACAATGGGGAGGAATTGTTGATATTTGTCCTGATGCAAGTCCAATAATAAGCAAAACCAATATAAAAGGTTTATATTTTAATTGTGGATGGGGTACTGGAGGATTTAAAGCAACACCAGGTTCAGGGGATTTATTCGCTCACACTATTGCAAATGATGAACCACATAAATTAAATGCAGCGTTTAATTTAAATAGATTTGTAAGTGGTGATCTTGTAGATGAACATGGCGCTGCAGCAGTCGCACACTAATAATGTTTTTAATTAATTGTCCTTTTTGTGGTGAAAGAGATCAAAGTGAGTTTTCATCTGGTGGTGAAGCACATATTGTTCGTCCAAAACATCCAACGGAATTAAGTGATGATCAATGGGCTGAATTTCTTTTTATGAGAAAGAATATTAAAGGAGTTCAATTTGAGAGATGGAACCACTCACATGGATGTAGAAAATGGTTTAATGTTGTAAGAGATACCTCGAATGACAAAATACATTCTGTATATAAAATGGGTGAAAAACCACCAGTAAAATAAATATTTATGTCAGATTTAAGAGTACATAAAACTAAATATATAAATGAGACTAAAAGAGTGTCATTTAAATATGATGGTAAAAATTATTTTGGATACGAAGGTGACACACTTGCCTCTGCTTTATTGGCAAACGGTGTTCATTTAATAGGAAGAAGTTTTAAATATCATAGACCTAGAGGTATAATGTCGTGTGGTTCTGAAGAACCTAATGCAATTTGTCAGATTAGTGACAAAAATGATTTAACAGAACCAAATGTTAGAGCTACAGAATTAGAGATATATGATGGTTTAGAGGCATTTTCACAGAATTGTTGGCCAAATGTAAAGTTTGATATTGGAGGTATAAACAATTTAATATCCCCTCTTATACCAGCAGGTTTTTATTATAAAACTTTTATGTGGCCAAAAAGTTTTTGGAAAAAAGTTTATGAACCTTTAATCAGAATGTCTGCTGGACTTGGAAAATCGCCAACCGAACCTGATCCAGATATATATGATCACAAATATGTTCACTATGATGTACTTGTAATTGGTGGTGGATTATCTGGAATAATATCAGCAAAAATAGCTGCAAAAAGCAATTTAAAAACCTTATTAGTAGATGATAAAAAAACACTTGGTGGTTCAACTATTTNTCAAANTAACGACAGTTTTAAAATCGATGATCAGCACTCTAGTAAATGGTTAGAAAAAGAAATTAATGAAATTTCAGAAATTGAGAATTTAACTGTTAAGACAAGAACAAGTATTGCTGCTTATCATGGATATAATTATCTTTTAGCAAGAGAAAATTTAACAGATCATTTATCAATTAAAGATAAGAAAGATAAAATCAGACAAAGATTGTGGAAAATCAGAGCAAAAAAAGTAATCGTAGCGACAGGCGCAATTGAGAGACCTCTTGTTTTTAATAACAACGATAGACCTGGGATATTATTATCAAACTCTATAAATAAATATTTAGATTATTATGGTGTTGCATGTGGTAAAAATATTATTCTCTTTACAAATAATGACAGTGCATACGAAACAGCAATTTCACTTCATAAAAAGGGAATAAAAAATCTAATAGTCGATTTAAGAAAAAACTCTCAATCTGAAATAGCAAAACAAGCACAAAACCTAGGAATTAAAATTTACTTTAATCATGTTGTTACGAATACTTTTGGCTATAGAAGAATAAATTCGGTAGAACTGATGGAGTTATCAGATGATGGCAATACAACCATAGGAAATAAAATTAAATTAAATTGTGATTGCTTAGGTATAAGCGGAGGTTGGACTCCAATGGTCCATATGCATACTCAATCAGGTGGTAAGCTTGATTTTAAAAATGATGATCAAGTTTTTATTCCAAAAGAAATTGATAATGATCAAATAAGTGTTGGTGCATGTAATGGNGATTTTNATTTAGAAACCATTATAGATAAAACAGTTAATAAAATAAATATTTTTTTAGAAATAAATAATCANGATTATAAAAATACNAAAGTTGATTGTTCTATTGAAAAAGAAAAAAGAAATATTTGGTTACTGCCAAATAAAATACCATTAGGTAAAACTAAATGCTTCATAGATTTTCAAAATGACTCCACTGCTAAAGATATAAAATTAGCCCTTAAAGAAGGTTTTAGATCTATTGAACATGTTAAAAGATATACCACAACTGGTATGGCCACTGATCAAGGAAAGCTTTCAAATATGCATGCATTAGGAATTATCGCTGATACAGCTGGAGTTAAAATGGGTACATTAGGAACTACAACCTTTAGACCTCCTTTCACGCCTTTGACCTTTGGAACAATAGTTGGCAGAAATGTAGGAAAATTTTTTGAGGTAGTAAGAAAAACCTCAATTCACGATTGGCATGTTGATAATAAAGCTAAATTTGAAAATGTTGGTCAATGGAAAAGGCCTTGGTACTATCCAAAAAAAGGCGAGACTATGCATGATGCCGTTCAAAGAGAAAGTAAAGCAGCTAGAGATAGTGCTGGTATTTTGGATGCTTCAACTTTAGGAAAAATTGATATTCAGGGTACAGATGCATCAGAGTTTTTGAATAGAGTATATACAAATGCATGGTCAAAATTATCAATTGGAAAATGCAGATATGGATTGATGTTAAATGAAGATGGGATGGTTTATGATGATGGAGTTACAACTAGATTAGATGAAAATCACTATTTAATGACAACTACTACTGGTGGCGCAGCTAATGTTCTTGGAAAACTCGAAGATTATTTGCAAACAGAATGGCCTGAACTAGACGTTTACCTTACATCAGTCACTGATCATTATTCAACAGCAAGTGTATGTGGTCCTAATTCAAAAAAAATAATTAATAAAATATTTCCTGAACTAGATTTAAGTGATGAAAACTTTCCACATATGTCTTTTAAAAATACAAAACTTGATAACATAAATTGTAGAGTGATGAGAATAAGTTTTACTGGTGAGCTTAGTTATGAGATCAATATAGAGTCAAAATATGGCAAATCTTTATGGGAAAAATGTATTTCTGCTGGTCAAGAATTTAATATAACTCCTTATGGCACTGAAACTATGCACCTTTTAAGAGCTGAAAAAGGTTTTATAATTGTAGGACAAGATACAGACGGAACGATGACTCCCTCTGATCTACAAATGGATTGGATTGTAAGCAAAAAAAAGTATGATTTTATAGGTAAAAGATCTTTATACAGAAGCGATACTATTAGAGAGGATAGAAAACAATTAGTTGGATTATTAACAGATGATCCTAAAGAGATTTTAGAGGAAGGTGCTCAAATAGTTTCAGATACAAATACAAAACCAATTGATATGTTGGGGCATGTCACATCAAGTTACTTTAGTCCAAATCTTAATAAATCTATAGCCTTAGCAGTAGTAAGAAGTGGTAAAAATATGAAAGGTCAAAAACTAATTATTCCAATGGAAAATAAAAATATCAACGTAACAGTTTCTGACACAATATTTTTAGATAAGGAGAATAAAAGATTAAATGCTTGATACACACTATCCTCAGATTACTGATAACAAATTAAATGATATGGAAATATCGTTGCAAGAACCAATTTGTAAAATTAATTTAAGAGGAAAATCTAAAGATTTTTTTGCAAAAGCTGGAAAAGTATTGTCTTTAATCTTACCAAACGAAGCTAATACAAGCTCATTTAGTGAAAATTTTAATGCATTATGGCTTAGTCCTGATGAATGGATGGTTTATTTTAAAAATGATGATGAAAAAATAATATTTAACAAGTTATACTCTGAAATATCTAAATTTAATTATGGATCTGTAACTGATATCTCAGATCAATGGATATGTATAAATTTAAAAGGCAGTAAGATTTATGATATTCTCTCAACCGGGTGTTCTTTTAATTTTGATCAATTTATAAAAACAGATGGTTTGACAACACAAACAATAGTTAATCATATTGATGTAATATTACATAACAAAAATACTTATAATATTAATCTATTTGTAAGAAGATCTTTTTCGGAACATCTATGGCTATGGCTTAACGACAGTGCTAAATTTGTCTAACTTAAAGTTCAAATAAAAAAAAGTGTATCCTAGATAACTAACTGAAAAAATCCAATTATATATAACCCATAACCAAAAAAAATTTTCAAAATTAGAGTTATAAAATACAGCGGTATAAAAAACTAGAAATGGAAATATTACATTTCTAAAAACATTTGCAATCAGAGCTTTTTCTGATTTTTTAAGTGCCATAAAAAAACCATTTGATAAGAAAAATATTGGATAAGCTGGCAATACAAATGCTGATATTTGTAAATACAATTTTCCAAATTCAATAACATTTAAATTGGTTGAAAAAAGACCTGTTAACAATTCAGCCAAGAAATAAACAAATAAAGAAGATAAAATCATGATTACAAAGGCATATTTTATTGCAATTAAATATGTTTGTTTAATTCTCAATAGATTTTTAGCACCAAAATTTTGTGCTATAATTGTTATAATTGCGGTGTTAATGCCAAGTATAGGCAAAAGTACAACTTGCTCAATTCTCGTTCCAGCACCGTATCCAGCAGCTGCATACTCTCCTGAAAAACCAGCATATTTAAAGACAATAGCGGATGCAATAGAGTAACCACATATAGAGATAATAATTGGCATAGATTGGAAAAAAATATTTTGTAAAAAATAAATTTTAGGAAAAAAATTATTAATAATTATTTTTTTTGTAAGTTCACTTTTGATTACTTTACTGAAAACTATTATTAACGAAATTGATTGTGCAATAATTGTAGCTATACCAATGCCCTTCATGCCAAAAGCTGGTATAAATAAAAAACCAAATATTAAAATTGGATTTAAAATTATATTTAAAAGAAAAGATATAATTAGGGCATTTCTGTATGTTTTGGTATCACCTTCTGCATGTAATAAAGAATTCAAAGCAACAACTATAATAAAAAGGAAAGTTCCATAAAAAATTATATTAGTATAGTCTAAACCTAAATTCATAACTTCATCTGTTGAACCCATAATCTTAAAAACATCATCAGAAAAATTAAGACCAATTAATGTTATAAAAAGTATTAAAATAATTGAAAAAAAAATTAACTGACAAAAATAAGTTGTAGCTTTATTAAATTTTTTTTCACCTATGCAATTGCCAATTAATGAAGTACCAGCGACTGTGATACCAATAGATGATGCAATTAATATAAAATATATAGGAAAAGATTTGGTAAGTGCAGCTAATGCCTCAGGTGAAATTTTACCTGCAAAAAAAGTATCAACTATATTATATAAAGTTTGGAATAAAGTTCCTACACTTGCAGGAATTGCAAGTTTCCTAATTAATATTTTAACATCATCAGACAAAATATTCATATGAATTTATTTTCTTTTATATATGAGGGGAATTTTTTTATTTAATAATTGTTTATGTCTTACAGTAAATCTAGTTATTTGGCTTGTTGTTAACTTGTCATAACACTTAGGACAAGATAATCCAATTTTGTAATATTTAGACTTTTTATCTTTTTTACTAATAGGCAATC
>JGI24820J26691_1000324_pt1 | contig 14075 bp, 8 predicted proteins | sample METZYME_5_50m_FD_26691 | JGI IMG/M metagenome (IMG submission 26691) | reverse complement strand
ATATGAGTCGACTAATACTATGAGGATACTAACAGGAATTCCTGCCGGATTTATTGGAGGTTGGATTTTCTCCGCTATGTTTTCTGCTAGACCTAATGAATTCGAAAGCGCGGAAGAGGTTAGTCTTCCCGCAAATGCCACTCTACGCATGGTTTGAGGGCTAATTTCCTTGCCACCAAGTTACCAAACCACTTGTTCCGGCAGGTGGAGGCGAATCGGATTTCCCATTGCCTAAAATCGCCAATCTTTCGATCGTATCTCGAACTGCATTTGGGTGCTCACCAGAACGTACGATTTGTCCCATTGCAAAACGAGGATGAGTATCTGGGTTGCTTGCTATCCACTTTGCTAGAGCCTTCCGTAGTGGCCAAAGGGCAAGGGCGAGAATTCCAAAAGAATGAGATTCATCTCTCAATTGATTTCGAGCAGCATCTCTACCTAGCAAAGACTTGTGTTGGTTTACCCATTTACTTCTGTCTGCCAAGAATCGCAAAACCTTGTGGCAATGAGAATCAGAAACTGCCCTAACTGGGCCTTGCGATTCACGTAACTCATTGACGTCTGCTGAAGGGAGTAATGCCAAAGTCCCACATATGGAAGATATTGAGTGAGCTAAAACAGACTTCGGGACATCAATCCTCTCATCTTCTGATATCTCTTCAAGTGCCATAGAATGTTCATTTTGTGCATCTCTTAGAACACGCCAAGGTGCTTTACCATCTAGCCAATCATCTAGATTCCTAGCTGGTTCGACACCTAAACCATCTAACACCGTTTGACCTTTTGTGGATTTGATTAGGCGTTTGAGCATGAATCGTTCAATGGCTTCAGTAGAGACGTTAATTGGAGTTGGACGAGAGTGGAGGAACTTTCTCACATGTAGTGTCAATTTTCGCCGAAACTCCTTCTCGGTAGATTCATTCGACACAGGCCCAATTATGGCCCCCATATCGAATGGAGTAGGCATCTCAATATCGCCAGAAAGTAAGGATGCGTAACCTGCTCGAATTGCTTTTTGTAATTCTGTAGTCTCGAAGTATTCGGCTTTATCTGACATCATCCTTAGTGTTCCAGATTGTATCCTCTTCATTGCCACCTCAGGATCACAATCTACCCATATGCAAAGATCAGGAATTAGTGCGGCAGAATTAATTTGGGCGACTCTCTCAACCCCTAACGAGCCAACGATGCCTTGGTAAACTAGTGAAGAATGGACATTTCTCTCACTTACAACAATCCTTCCTTCTTCTAGTCGAGGAAGTATCCAGCCGTGAGAATGGTCCACTCTATCCGCTGCAAAGAATCCTGCTTCCTCTTCTGGAGTATGGGTATTTTGTCTAACTGAATCTATAGCCAGTCTACCCAATGGGTGGTCACGACGAGGTTCTCCTGTAATCTCAACCGAAGTGAAACAAAATTCCTTTTCCAGCACCTCGCCAACAACCTTAGTCGCTAGGCCTTTACCGGAGCCATCACCTCCTTCGATGGTGATTAGGTACAAGTTAACCCTCCACTAATCCAAACTGTTTTCGACTCAGGTAACTAAGACCCATACCCATCAAAATGAATAGAGGGCCAATGAACATCAATCCCTGACTCCAAAGGCCAAGATAAGCCAATAATTGGGTACGAAAGTGACTCTTACCATTGTAAGCTTCAACCCCACCGAGAATCCCCGCGATTCCTGCAAGAAGAGTTACTGCACCGATTATTGTTGTAATTAGAACTGATTCTTCGAGAAAACTTTCCCCTCGCATATCGGTTTCCTGAACTCCTTCTCCCTCTGAAAGAGTAATAATAATTTGAGTATGATCTCCTGGAACTAATAGAATTCGTTGAGTAATATGATCAGGATGTTCGACAACAATCATTGACGACTGTCTGGCCACATCTAGGATAGAAAAACGACCTCCAGAATCTGTAATATCTCTGCCGATTTCAAGATTTTCGTCATCATAGAGAATCACGGTCACATCTTCCATACCCTCTCCTCCGGATGAATTGTCGATAAGAGCGGCAAATACTGCTCCGTTAACATCAGCCTTGAGTCCGGAATCGTCGAGCTGCCCGCTTAGAACCTCTCCGATATCGGCACTAATGTGCAGGCTACCTGTCATAACTCCAAGTAAGCTTCCAAAGATAATCAATACAGCACCTGCGACTCTAGTGGCTGGATCTGTAGAGAGATCTTCCAACCACCATTCAAAGCGAGTTCTCTTTGATTCAGACTCGTCAGACATGCTCGCCGCCCTCCCGCTCATCCTTCCTGATAACCGGCGGCTTCTCAGTTTGCCGCTTTGAGATTGACGTGTAAATGAGCCATAAAAGAGGTATTGAAATCAGGACTATAGATAGATCAAATGCTCCAAATTGCCCACCTTCCTCACAATCAGTACAATCATATGAAGGGGTAATTGAGGAGTTATTTTGACAATTAACTGAGAGGTTTGAAAAATCAATCTTGACCTCATAATAATTTGACCAATTTTTCCCAGTAATCCAATAATTTCCAGTTTCGGGATCTTGGGCAATTCCATTCAACACCCCAGAAGATTCTGATTCAAATTGTTCTCGAATCGAACTAAAGTCTACCCTCTGACATACGTAACCATTTGAGGTTTGTATCAAATAAATCGAGTCATCGAACCACTTGTTTGCTAGTATGTATTCGTTATTGTCGATACACTCCAATTCATTCCAGTGCTCACTTGGCCCACCACCTAACAATACCTGCAATGAATTGCTGAATGAAATTGTTGAATTATTGGAATTTTTCAAATGGCCTGAGCCATCTGAAAGCCACAACCCAGTTTCATCAGAATTGCATATACCCCAACCCTCNCCTTGGTAAGAAAAACTACCGATTTGCTGCAAGGAATNGGGGTCGTAAATAAATGCAATATTTTCTTTCCAGGTAAGTTGGATAATCGAATTATTCCAAATGGTTAAACCCTCAGCGAAATACTCATCAGAAAGGTTGTACTGAGTCTCAATTTGACCCGTACTAATGTTGACTATTCTAATGCTAGATTCGCCGTATAAGCCTGTGCTTTCGTAGAATTTTCCATCGTGGATCTCTAGGCCTTGAGTAAAGGCTGAATCATCATGAGGAACCTGGCTGATTAGTTCTGGTTCAATGACAACCACTTGCCACACCTCGGGAGTCTCAGAAATTACACTCGAAAGGGGATAAAATATTGATGAAACAACACACAATATTGCAAGAATTGAGGTTCGTATTTCGTATTTCTCCCCGAGGCAGAAAAACCGGCCCTTCGGGCCGCGGGCGTCCGAACGATGCTCCATCGATGTTATAGCGGGTTGAAGAGGGGCTTGAACCTGTCTTATTGCTGAGGTGAGTGTAAGTGAGCACTTTGGATAGTTCTAGTAAGTCAACAACTACGTTGTTGTTGGTTTGGCTCATGCTAGCTTCTGTAATGCTTCCAATGGTGAGTGCAAGCGAGGACTCAACGGATGAAGAAAACCAGATTGTAGCAGGTGATTTGAGTGATTTCGACCCTGCTAATGATGGCCATGCCTACATCTACAACGACCCCGATAACACAGTTTACTCCGCATTTGGCTATCTGAAGAAACAATGGATTGAGAATGATTATCCTAACTTAATCGAACCTTTTTCTCCAGCCTATCAAAATACAAGATCTAGCGCTAGGTCTTGTGAAAATGCTTGGGCAGTGGGTGACACGGATACTTTCTCTACTTCCAGTGGGACGGTAACTGCAACTGTCGAGAAAATTTCAACTAATTCCGCTATTTTTGTAGAGGATGGTGTAGTGATTTCTTCTACCACACTGAACGACATCACTTCAACATGGGAGTCGACTATCTACCCAACAGACACGACATACTTTGGGAATCCTCCTGATGTTGACAATAATTGCCAGATTGAGATATTAATTTTCCAAATCGATGGCGGAGGCGGTATTGGCGGTTATTTCGACCCAAACGTTGCCAGTCAACGAGAAATTATGTTTGTTGATTCAGGTGACTTAAGTTGGAGAAACACGATTATTGCTCATGAGTTCCAACATCTTCTTCACAATGCAAGAGACCCATACGAGTACATTTGGCTAGATGAAGGGGCTGCTGATATGGCAGCCTACCTGTGCTTTGGTGTAACTAACACTATCTCAGGGCACGCAAATGAATGGTCGCAAAATGCCAACATGAGTGTTCGTTGGTGGAATCAAAGAATAGCAGATTATGGTGGAAGTTTCATGTTTGTGATGTATTTAGCCGACAAACTTGGAGGAGGAACAGCAATTTCTAGACTCGTTGCTGACACCGCTACAGGCGGAGTTGGAGTTGAGAATTTAGCAAGAAATCCTGAACCCGGTTCAACTGCAATTGGAACTACCATGTCGGATATTTACGCTAATTTCACTGCCGCAGTCAGCCTCGATAGTGCCCAAGGTGCATTTGGATTTTCGAACATCGCAATGACCGCAGGTTGTGTCACAGGCTATATTTGCAAAGTTCAGATGAGTGGTTATCGCGATGAATGGCAATCGACTTGGGTAAGTCCCACACAAGAGCTTGAAGGTTGGGGAATGAGGGCTTACAAATTCGCAGGCGGTACAGGAGCGCCGCTCAACCTGATGGTTCAACCAACTCAGTTCGGTGTAGCTGGAACCGTTATGGCAAAAGATTCCGCTACTGGCACTTGGACGATGAATAAATTGAGAATTGACTCGGCCACTGGTGCAGGAACTGGTCTTGTACATGGATTTGGCAATACTACTGACGAAGTTTGGGTGATTGTTTGGTATGAATCCCAAGTCACAGATTGTGATTACAACTTCGCTAGTTGTGGAATAACAACTGGCTCCTACCCTACTACTGATATCGTCGTTCAGGCTGGTATCATTACCGATCCTGCTGAAGTAGACATAATTTCAGTCACAACCTTCGATCGTGATGAAGACAATGTAGACGATAGTGTCGAAATTGAATTACAAGTTACATCGAATGCTTTCTTTGAAATTATCGAAGTCACCTTTGAAGCATTCGTAAACAACACCCTGACAGATTCGATTACTTTCTCAATGACTGCAGGAAACAGTATTCCTACAGAGGAAAGCATTTGGTTCACCCCTCCATATACTGGCGATTGGACATTTGGAGTGGACATCCGAGATATTAGTGGAGAAGTCACTGATACTGCATTTACTCTACCAATAACACTAGGAAATATGAAACCGGTTGCGAGTGGATCGACTTCGACCTCCATTACTCAAACCTGGTTACCTGTCAGTCTATTCGGCGGAGGATATGACGTATGGGGATTCGGACTGCTGAATGGTTCATACAGTTACAACGAAACACCTGTTGCCTACAATTGGAACCTAGGCGACAATTCCACATCGGGTCTAAAGAACCCCATCCACATCTATGAGGAGCCTGGGAACTATACAGTAGCACTCACCGTTGAAGACGTTGGTGGCTTCTACTCTGAAACCCAATATTGGACAGTAAATGTTGCAGACACTACTGAGCCTATTCCAGAAATTAGAGTAGATGGAGTCACCATAACCGATGAAATTGTCTTATTGACAAATCAAAGGGTAATGTTCTCCGCAAGAAGTACCGTAGACAATGTCCCCCACGAAGAAATAGAATTCACTTGGAATTGGGGTGATGGAAGTGACGAAGGTGGACTAGGTCTTGTAGAGGCCAGCCATGCATATGTGGACGGTAGCGCGGATGGCACCGTTTACACTCTGACGCTTGCAATAAACGATGGAACATTCGTTGTAGAGCATCAAGTATACGTTAGAGTGCTCAACAGGGTGCCGAGGCAAGTTTTCGACCAGGAACTACAAACATACACACTAACTCCGTTGACACTACCCGATTTATTCATTGATGATGATGGACTAATTGTAGAATATCGATGGGAGTTTGAATCCGGTGTAAATTTCTCGAGTCAAGGTATAACCCTGACATCGGACTTCTCGGGAACGACTTCAGTAAATCAAAATCCAACAGTTGGTTGGAATACACCCGGCATGAAAACCGTCACTTTAGAGGTCACAGATGATGACGGCAACGTGTCTTCTACGACACTAATGGTTAGGGTGTTAAATCAAAGACCTGTAGCTGTATTTGATCGTCCTGCCGATGGCACGGTTGAAACCGAGTATTTCTTTGAGAGTTTATCTTTTGACCCTGACGGAGACACATCATTATTACAGACACGATGGAACATTACTGGAATGGATGAAGAAATAGAAAACTCATCCACTGTATACTACACTTTCACAGAGCCGGGCTTGTACACAATTTCATTGACTGTTATTGATGACAGAGGTGCTGAATCTGCAACCAAATCATATCAAGTCAGAATTGCCAATCCTCTTCCTGTACCAATGGTGGAATTTTTACAACCAAGCATAAATGGTAGCGCTCTTCAGTCAATTCCTAACTCCGAAGAAGATGTTACTTGGTGGGTTCCATTTGTCGTCGATGGAGGGGCATTCATCGCTCCAAATTGTCCACTGAGATTTGATGGTTCAGAAAGTTATGATTCCGACCCCAAATTTGTTGGAAGACATTCCACTGACCCCGAAAACGCCGAATGGAACGGCATAACAAGATGGATCTGGGACTTTGGCGATGCTAGTCCACAAGTTGAAGGGGCTGTTGTATGGCATTCTTGGGAGCGACCTGGAACTTACGTCGTAAGTCTAACCGTTGTCGATGGATTTGAAGGAGGAGACACCAACACCACCTCGATTACGGTACATGTCTCAAGAGCGCCAGAAATCAATCCTATCGACCCCATAGATTCAGACTATGTTAACGAAGGCGACCTAGTTCTCTTGAATCATAGTGCGTTTGATGTAGATCTAGTCGAAGGATTGGAAGCCTGGCTAGATGTAAATGCCGATGAGGACAGCGATGGTGATGGGATTTCCACGAATGATAAAGACACAAGTCTGACCAGTGAACTCAGTGTCAATTGGGATCTAAATGCATTGGTCGACACAGACCAAGATGGAGACCCAAGAAACGATTTCCTTTGGGGCAACATGACTTGGGGTGAAACGGGTGAAATACGTCTAGTTTTACAAGTCTGTGACGGAGTTGGAGTATGTACTTCAGAGGACTATATCATAAGTGTACTTTCTGCAGAAGAAGAAAATCGACAGAAGTCCTGGGATGAGTTAACTTGGAAGGACTTCGTTCCAAACAAAGAGAGCGGAGGCCTTCTAGCACTGGTCGCCATGGTACTAGTTCTCGGCTGGTTAGTAATGAGACAGAAAGACGAAGAGGAGATCGATGCCGAGGAAATGCTTGAGACCTACGATGTACAGGAAGTAGAAGCGGAAGGCGGGCTACCTGGCATGGATCAACACAATCCACCCCCACAACCGAAGTATCTGACGGTTGACGAGCGAAGGAACAAGGAGTCCGGATACGTCCGCCCAATTAGAACTCGGAGGCGCTGAGTGTGCAACATATTGCGAAAAAACTCTTTGCAACCGGGTTTAGTCTTGGATTTTTTGCGCCGATTTTTGCAATTTTAATTGTCTCTACGGGTACGGTTTCTGCGTCAGGAAATGATTGTTCAGTACCTCTTGATGTAGGATTTGACAGCGATTTCGCAGAAATAGTCGAGGTCGAAGATAATCGCGGGGGTTGGTGGGGCCCACCCAGCGGAGACGATTTAAGCCCACTTAGGGAAGATTTGTACGTTGAAATAGATCTTGCTAGAAACTATGCACAAGCACTGCGTTTAGAATTGGTAACTGGATATTCGTATACATTCTGTGTCGAGTTCAACTCTGACCCAGATAATCCCCCTACCGATGATCCGAAAGGCGACGTATACTTGTTTGATTCAGCAAATTGGGGAAGATACAAAAATGAATATCAGTTTTATGGTGAAGCAAGAGAGATTCTAGAAGATGAGATCAATTTGGTTCCTGTTGAATGGCGAGATATGTTTGTGTTCCTTCCATTCAGAGACACACATGCATATGAGGGTAAACGTAGCACCAGTTTTTCTACCGCACTAGATAATGATAACAAAGCCTTCATTTCTTGGTTTGGAGAAAATAGTGATGCTGAATACTTCTTGGCTCTGGATAATTTGAACAATAGCAGACCAAATGATGCATCGGCTGTTGACGGAGATATGATCGTTCAAGTTTGGATTGAAGTAGAGGATAGGATAACTCTACCAAAATTTACAGCCTACATTATTGTAGGATTATTGCCTCTAAGTTGTGTGATTGTCCCTATACTAATTCACTCAAGATACCATGCTAATGGCACAGAAGAAAGTCAAGAGAAGCAAGAATTGGTTCCATTGCTAGAACAATGAATTACTCGTAATTTAGCATCTCCCAAGCAATTAGTAGGTCTGATGCGTTTATTCTACCCTGAGAAGAAAGGTGTGAGCCGGTTTCCATAGTGGAATATACTAGATCTTGACTTAGTAATGGGGCATGAATTCGTGTCCAATCACCACCAACACCCATGCCCATAATAGCGGTCTTTTGTTCAGATTCTTTTAGCATCCAAGCCGCCTCAAATAATTTCAATCCTGAATTTCTTCCACTGGTATTGTAACAGACTTTTATGATGTCTCCAGATTCTACCATATCTTCGATGTCATTGATGATTTCTGAGGCACTGCCCGGCTCCTCTGAAAAATGGTTGGAGGAAATTACCTTGGTCTTGCCTTTGGCAATCTGCATAAGTTCTAAACGGGTTTTGGAATCGATATCTGCCTCGAGGTCAACCCAACTTACTCCACTGTCGATGGCCGCTCTAAGGACTGAAATTCTCTCTTCTTCGGTTCCAGGGAAATGACCCCCCTGCCTCTCTGGACGACAGGTCAGTACTACTGGTAAATCGATCCCTTCTTTGAATGCGTCTAGAGCGCTCGATATATCGATTGAATCGAATGCTTGTGGGATGTACTCCGGTGGAACATATGCCGGCCTTCCGCGCCCCTCTCCTTCATTGGAATCGGTAGCCTCTTCAGGTTCAGGGAGTTTCTCCACCACCCAAAGCTTGTCGAGACGAACCTCACAAAGATCAGCGCCTACAGCAGTAGCGCGAGCGGCATCTGCGAGTATCTCATCAACCGAGCAACCAGATAGAGTCACACAGATTGTGGGTCTTCGCATCGGCTCGGCCACCGGAGAGGTCTGTTTAACCATATTTGTGGGCCGATACCCCTCCTATGGAGGGGTGAAACTGTGAATTTACTTTCACTTTCGATGTTTTTCGGACACTCTCTAGGGAGGGTTGATTAACCCCCTGTGAGACCAATTTTAGTGGAATACCTGAGGGTTCCCCTTCGGGAACCCTCAGACGATTGGAGTTGCAAAAATGGCTGATGATTACGGAGCAGATAGTATTCAGGTCCTTGAAGGCCTTGAAGCGGTACGAAAAAGGCCTGGAATGTACCTAGGAGACCCTCATGATGGGTCCGCTTTGCACCACTGTATATGGGAAGTTGTCGACAATGCGGTAGACGAACACCTAGCTGGCCATAATCCAACCATAGAAGTCGACCTCAACGCTGATGGTTCGATCAGCGTCACAGATCATGGCCGAGGAATACCGGTAGATATGCACCCAGAGGAAGGAGTTAGTGCGGCTGAGGTAATTATGACTAAACTTCACGCAGGAGGTAAGTTCGACAATGAGGCCTACAAAGTCGCAGGAGGGCTTCACGGGGTAGGAGTTAGTGCTGTTAACGCTGTATCTGAGTGGTTGCATCTAGAAATACACAGAGAAGGAAAGGTCTGGGAGCAGAGATATAACCAAGGAGTTCCAAAATCCAAACTGAAGTCAACTGGGAAAACCGAAGTTACAGGAACCAAGGTTTCCTTCAAACCTGATTTGACCATTTTTAGCGATATCGTCGAATTCGATTTCGAGCAAATTAATACCAGATTGCAGAGAACTGCTTTTCTAAATGGTGGTTTGCAGATTATTTTCCGAGATCTTCGCGGAGAAGACCCAGTAGAAATCGATCACACCTACGATGGAGGACTCAGGGAATATGTCGCTCAAATGAATTCAAAGAAGAATACAATTCACGATGAAGTGATTCACATCTTTGGAGAAAAAGAGGGAGATAAAGGAGAAGTTCATGTCGAAATAGCCTTGCAATGGACCGATTCCTACTCAGAAAGTATCGACTGCTTCACCAATATCATCCACAATGCAGATGGGGGCACTCACATGTCTGGTCTTCGCAGTTCTTTGACTAGAACAGTAAACTCCTACGCTCAGTCTAGAAATTTGCTCAAAAATCTAAGCAGTCTTTCCGGTGATGATGTTCGTGAAGGCCTTGGCGCTGTTGTCTCGATTAAGCACCCCGACCCGTCATTTAATGCTCAAACCAAAGCTAAGTTAGTGACTAGTGAAGTCGCTGGAATTGTTGAGCAGATTGTAAACGACAAATTAGGCGAGCACTTTGAGGAGAACCCCTCGATTGCTCGAGCCATTGTGGACAAGGCAGTATTGGCCAGTAAGGCGAGAGAGGCTGCTCGCAAGGCAAGGGATTTAACCCGCAGAAAAGGAGTCCTGGAAGGTGGCGGCCTTCCTGGTCAATTAGCTGATTGTCAATCACGCGATCCAAATGAATGCGAGATATATATTGTCGAGGGAGAATCTGCAGGCGGATCTGCGAAGACCGCTAGAGATAGGCGTACACAAGCGGTACTGCCACTTAGAGGAAAGATTCTGAATGTCGAAAGACAACGTGGTAATGATGCTAAGGTATTCACCAATGAGCAAATTCAGCGAATGATTAGGGCTTTTGGCGCCGGAGTTGGTAATGATGAAGGCGATGAAGGTGCTTTCGACCCTGAGAAACTGAGGTATGGTAAAATCATCATCATGTGTGACGCAGATATCGACGGAGCACACATTCGTACATTGATTATGACTTTTCTTTGGAGGTATATGCGACGAGCCATTACCAATGGCAATGTCTACATCGCTATGCCACCCTTATTCTCAGTAGGAAGGGGAAACAACGTCGAATGGGTACATAGCGAAGAAGAGCTGGATGCTACGGTAAAGCGATTGAAGAAAGAAGCCCCTTCGGCTAAAATTTCAGTTCAAAGATACAAGGGTCTGGGTGAAATGAACCCCGAACAATTGTGGGAGACTACAATGGATCCAGAAGTCCGACGTATGATGCGTGTAACTATCAAAGAAAAGAATGGACAGCCAGACATAGAAGCTGGCGACGAATTATTCACTATTCTGATGGGAGAAGATGTTCCCGATCGTCGTGCATTCATTGAACAAAATGCATCGGAGGTAACGTCATTAGACGTTTGAGGTGGTAAAATGAGTGAAGAATTAGAGCGAAGATTTGTCTCGGATGAGATGAAAGAGAGCTACATAAATTATGCAATGAGTGTAATTATTGGCAGAGCACTTCCAGACGTCAGGGACGGTTTGAAGCCTGTTCACAGACGTATTCTGTGGGGTATGCACCAAGCAGGACACACCCACGACAAGAGTTACAGTAAGTCTGCAAGGTCTGTTGGAGAAGTGATGGGTAAGTATCACCCACACGGAGACCAGGCCTTATACGACACAATGGTCAGAATGGCGCAAGACTTCTCCTTGAGATACCCATTAGTCGACGGGCAGGGTAATTTCGGCTCGATAGATGGCGACCCACCTGCAGCTATGAGGTACACCGAGAGTAGGCTAGATCGACTTTCTTCACATATGCTAGACGATATCAATAAGGACACTATTGACATGGTTGCAAACTTTGATGATAGTGAGAGTGAACCTACTGTTTTGCCCTCGAGGCTTCCTAATCTTCTGCTAAACGGTAGCGATGGTATCGCGGTTGGAATGGCAACAAAAATACCTCCTCACAACCTAAACGAAGTAGCCGCAGCAGTGCGATTCCATACCGAGAAGGTAATCGAAGAGGATCGGAAAAGATCTCTGGACAAACCACCACAGATTGACGCAATGGAATACATGGAATATCTCAAAGGACCAGACTTCCCAACAGGAGCGACCATTCATGGAATAGATGGTATTCTAGACATGTATAGAACTGGGCAAGGAAGATTTCACATTCGATCAGAAGCAGAAGTAAGAGATGATTCATCGGGTAAGAAAATAGTCATCACTTCTATTCCATATCAAGTTAGAAAAGCAAGCATGTTGAAGGGAATTGCTGAGTTAGTTACGAAAGAGACAATCAAAGGCATTCGTGACATTCGTGATGAATCTAGTAAGGAAGGAATCCGTGTAGTAATTGAAGTCAAGAATAATGCAGACCCACACGCAATCCTCAACCAATTATACCAATCGAGTAGGTTGCAAGAATCGTATTCCGCTAACATGATGGGTATTCTGAATGGAGCTCCTGTGCAACTAGATTTGTCCACAATTCTGCACACCTATGTTCGCCACAGAGAGACCGTTATTGAGAGACGTACTCAGTTTGAATTGAACAAAGCAGAGGCGAGAGCGCACATTCTCGAAGGACTGATGGCGGCGCAGAAGAGAATGACTGAAATTATCGAAGTCGGAAGAAATTCAGACTCTAGAGATCAATTCGAATCTTACCTTAGAGGAGAAGAAAAATATCCAAAGATAAAACGATTTGACTTCTCAGAAAAGCAAGCGAAAGCAATTGCTGAACGGCGACTTTACCAGCTTACCAAACTGAATGTAAAAGAGGTCGAAGAGGAGCTTACAAAACTGCAAGAGGCAATCAAAGAATACCAATCAATTCTCGATAGCCGCAAGCGAAGATTGGAAATTCTAATTTCTGAACTTGAGGAGGTAGTAGAAAAGCATGGAGATGAAAGGCGTAGCCACATTGACCCAACTCCACTTTCAATGGACAGAGAGGACCTTGTAGCAGAACGCGCTCTAGTCATTTCTCTAACTCAAGACAATTACATTCGCCACCTACCGGTAGAGGCCTTCCGTCTACAAAATCGAGGTGGGAAGGGGCTCAAAGGAGTTGCAACCAAGGACGAAGATGCGCCTGCGGCTATTGTTACCTGCTTCTCGAAAGACAGATTATTGATTTTCACCGACCAAGGGCGAGTTTACGGTTTACGAGCTTGGGAAACTCCTCTCGCTAGTAGGTATGGAAGAGGAACTCATATTCGCAATTTATTACAAGGAATTAGAGATGATGAAAAAGTCATCTCGATACTGCCAATGGATAGAGAGTTAATTGAAAATCCAGAAGGCCACTACCTGATTTTCGCAACAAGCCAAGGCCGAATCAAGAGGAGTAATCTTTCTGATTATGTCAGAATTAATCGCAATGGAAAGTATGCTTTGAAGTTTGCAAGCGAAGCCGATTCATTGGTACAAGTAAGGCCTGCAACTGATGCAGACCATGTTGTTTTGGTATCTTCAGGAGGTTATGCTTGCCGATTCTTGCCTGCGGAAGTCAAGACTAGGACCGACCCTGCAAGTGGAGAGATTCAGACTACTCACACAGTTAGAGTTCAAGGTAGAGTCAGTCAGGGTGTAAGTGGAATGAAATTGCAATCAGGTGATAGNGTAATCGGAATGATTGTCACTGATGATTTCGACACCAGTGTACTTACAATTTCCAAATATGGTATGGCAAAGAGAAGCCGCTTAGGTTCTGGAAGTATGATTCAAGTTACAGGTGAAGATGGAACACAACTTGTCGATGAAGAAGGTGAGCCTGTGATGGAGAGGGATGGTTACAGAAAGACCAATCGTGGCACTAAAGGGATTCGAACAATGGCGCTATCTGATGAAGATACGATTGTTGGTGTAAGACAAATCCCCGATTTATCTGATCAATTATTCATGTTGACCGGAAGTGGAATGATGATTCGCATGCCTGCTACTCAAACCAAAGAAACATTGGGTAAGGTGACAAAAGGTACGAGAATAATGGAATTAAGAGGCGCCGACAAAAAGTCTCACGTCGATGAAATAATCTTCGTAGCGCGTCTTCCTGCTGAACTCATCGATGGAGATGAAGATGATTCCGACGGAGCGAGCGAGGAAGAATGATTCCAACCGCTCGCCTTAAGCCACAATCTTAG
>JGI24820J26691_1000323_pt1 | contig 14100 bp, 12 predicted proteins | sample METZYME_5_50m_FD_26691 | JGI IMG/M metagenome (IMG submission 26691) | reverse complement strand
CATCATCTAATTCAATTATATCGCCATGGCCTGTGCTATTCACCCAATTATCATAAGAAAGGTGTCTTGATGTTATTATGGGATTTCGTGGGTTTGATATGTAAGGGCCTTCAACATTATCACTTAATGCCACCATTACAGCATGATTAAAACTTGTGCCCCCTTCTGCAATTAATAAATAATATCTTCCATCTTTTTTATACATATGTGGTCCTTCAGCCCAAACACCTCCACAAGCGCCTCGCCACAATAAATATTTTTCTCCTACTAATTTAAATTCATTTATATCTAGTTCTTGAAGCCATATCTCTCCTTCACCGTTAAAATTTGGATTTTCAGGCATTTGATTACCTACATACCATACCTTGCCATTATCATCAAAAAATAAGTCTGGATCAATTCCAGGGGCTCCCAAAATATGTATTGGATCCGACCATGGGCCCGCAGGATTTTTAGCAGTAATAATAAAGTTTACCATTTCAGCTTTCTTCTGTTTCTCATCATAATAAACGTTAGTAGTTATTATATAATAAACTCCATCTTTATACCTTATAGTTGGAGCATGAATTCCACCATTTGACTGAACGTCGATCAAATTTACTGTTGAATCAACCTGAGATTTTCTGTGTAGTCCGTACCCGATTAATTCCCAATTAATAAGATCTTTGCTTTTATGAATTGGTAAGCCTGGAAAATATTCAAAAGAAGAATTAACTAAATAGAAAGTGTCTCCGACTTTACAAATAGACGGATCTGGATATCCCCCTCTTATTATAGGGTTTGAAAATTTTTCTTGACCATAAATTGATAAGAAAAAAATTATAAAAAAATATTTTATTGATTTTAATACTAGCTTTTTCATATAAATTATCGAACAGTGAAACTTATCTCTTTAATCATCTTTCCAAGCTCTTTACTTCGGACACCAGGCGAACTTCCACCAACAAATATCTTAAAATTTCCTGGTTCTATTTCTTTCACACCTTTTTCATTGTAAGACCCCATAGTGTTATCGTCAATGAGTAAATTAATTTTCTTTTTTTCACCAGAATTTAGGTGAATTCTTTTAAAAAATATCAGTGATGAATTGGGTGTTCTAAAAGAAGCTTCCATATCATTTATGTATACTTGTACGACTTCTTCACCCGGGATATTGCTATTATTAAAGACTTCAAAATTCAATTCAATTGAATCACCAATATTTATTTTATTTTTTTTGAGTGAAAGGTCAGAATAGTCAAAGCTAGAATAGCTTAATCCAAACCCAAAAGGATACATTGGTTTATGATTTGTGAATTTGTAAGTTCTATTATCCATATTGTAATCAATGTAATCTGGAAGATGTGAAAGGGATTCAGGAATTGTTATTGGTAATTTACCCGAGGGATTTACATCACCAAAAATAATATCAGCTATTGCATTTCCACCTTGTTCACCCAAATACCAAGCATAAATAATAGCATCAACATATTTAGAAATTTCTGTAAGTTCAATAGCAGACCCTGATTTTATAACTAAAACTATTGGTTTATCGCCGGCACTTTTTCTTAATTTTCTAAGATATTCAATCTGATTTTTTGGCAGTGACATTGTATTTCTATCACCATTTGCGTCAGACGAAATTGCAGCACCCTCTTCACCTTCTATTAATGCAGAAATACCCATTACTGCTATTGTAACATCACTTGAACCCGCTAAACTTGAAGACCACTCCATTCTATCGTTACCATGAGTTAGATCAACACCTTTATTAAATCTTACTATCGTTCCGTTTGAAACTTTTGTAGTTATACCTTCCAGTGGTGTAACAATATTTGGGCTTAATCCATTATAATTTGCAAGTAATGTATTTACGTTTGCAGCATTTGGACCGGTGATAAAAAGCCGATTTATATTTTTGGATAGTGGAAGAATGTTATTTTTATTTTTCAGTAATACTATTGACTTAGAAGCTACATCTCTTGCTAACTTAATATGATTTTTGTTGTTTATATGATTCTCATTTAAATCTTTGTATGGATTATCATTAACTTTTGTTAATATTCCAAGCTTTAATCTTGTCATCAATAATCGTTTTAATGATTTATCCAAATCTTTTTCACTTAGATAGCCTTTTTCAATGGCTTTGGGAATTAAATTATATAATGATCCACAGTTAAGGTCAACTCCACCCTTAATTGCATATGCAACACTTTCTTCATTAGAAATTGTAAAATTATGATTTGACTTTATATCGTTTATAGCACCACAATCAGAAACAACGTGGCCTTTGAACCCCCAATTTTCTCTAAGCAGATCATTTAATAAGGATTTGCTTCCGCAACATGGCTTATCATTTAGTCTATTATAAGCACACATTACTATTTCTACATTTGCATCAACTAATTCTTTAAAAGCGGGAAGATATGTTTCACTTAAATCCTGAGGGCTAACTGTTACATTAAAACTATGCCTAATTGCCTCTGGGCCTGAATGAACAGCAAAATGTTTTGCCCCTGCAGCAACCTTCAAATACTTAGAGTGATTTCCTTGTAAGCCATTAACAAATGCTTTTCCAATTTTTCCGGTTAAATAAGGATCTTCCCCATAGGTTTCATGACCTCTTCCCCATCTGGGGTCTCTAAAAATATTGATATTGGGTGACCAAAAAGTTAAGCCGGTATATTCTATTCTCATTCCTTTTGAACTAAATATATTATACATTGCTCTTGCCTCTGTTGAAATGGCATCTGCTGTTTTTCTTATCAAATCTGGATCAAATGTAGCTCCCATCGCAATTGCTTGGGGAAACACAGTTGCTTTTGCTGATCTAGCAACCCCATGTAATGCTTCATTCCACCAGTTATACATTTCTATCCCATGCTCAGGGATCGATTTAGAGGTNCTTAACATTTGTGANGCTTTTTGTTCAATTGTTANAAGAGAAATTAAACTATCAGCAGTCTTANCNAATGAATTTATAACCTCTGATGTTGGATTATAATCAACTTCACTTGAATTTNTATTATAAGAAATTAAAGCTAAGAGTGAAAAAAATAAAAAAAATTTTAATTTATTTTGCCTCATATTCTAATTTACAATAAAAATTAACATGGATGTATTAATAACTGGGAGTACTGGAATGGTTGGAAAATCGGTTTTGAATGAATGTATTAATGATGATAGAATAAAAAAAATTTATTTGGTTAATAGGGTCCCTGTTAATGTAGAAAGTTCTAAAGTTTATGAATTCATTTTAGATGACTTTTTAAAAATGGGTGAATTAAAAAATAAAATTAGTCATTGTGATGCCTGTTTTCATTGTATGGGCATAACATCTTTTGGGCAAAAGTCCGATTACTATTATAAGGTCACTTTTGAAATGACCAAAGTGTTAACTGATTTTATTTATAAAATTAATCCTAACGCTTTAATGACATATGTGTCAGGCGAAGGAACAAGTAAAAATGAAAACAGTAAAATTCCTTGGGCCAATGTAAAAGGAAAAGCAGAAAACTATATTTTAAATAAAGGTCTGAAGGACGCCTACATGATTAGGCTAGGTCTATTAATCCCAGAAAATGGCATTAAAGCCAAAACTAAATTATATAATTTATTTTACACTTTAATGAAGCCTCTTTATCCACTAATGAGACTACTGCCAACGATAACTACAAGTAGTAAATTGGGGTTAGCTATGATTAATTGCCTTTACTTTCCTTTGAAAAACAAATATTTAGATAACAAAAAAATTAATAATCTTTGTAAAATGCACCTTAAGGATTAATGAATAGGGTTAGATATATACTAATAATCATATTGATTTTTAGTTGTCAATCAGACACAGAAAATGATGATCAATTTGGGGTTATTTCACCAGATTTAATATCTGCTGTTGATATTTCAGGTTATCCAAAAATTTCAACTTATAACCCGACTTTTTATGATGAAAATAATAATGAAATCAACTTCATTAATGCACTCATTCAAAGTGGTGTAAATACAATTAGATTAAGATTGTGGGTAAATCCCGCTGATGAATCTTCATCGCTTGATGAGGTAAAGGAATTTTCAAATGAACTTAGATCGCTAGGTTTTAAAATATGGATTACCCCTCATTTTTCAGACACTTGGGCTCATCCAGGGCAACAACAAATTCCAATTAATTGGGAATCCTTAAGTTTTGAAGAATTAAAAAATCAATTATATGCTCATANAAGTCAAATNATGAGTGAAATAAATCCAGATTATATACAAATTGGGAATGAAATAAACACAGGTATATTATTTCCACATGGAAATATTGTNGATAATCAAGTGCAATTTATTGAATTGTTAAATGTAGGTGTGAATGCTGTCAGAAATAACTCAACAGAAACAAAAATTATTCTTCATTGTGCTGGATTTGAATCCTCTAATTGGTTTTTTAATATTGTCAAAGAGGTTGATTATGATNTTATAGGAATCTCATACTATCCATGGTGGCATGGTAAGTCATTGGATGATTTACAAAATCAATTATTAAACCTCTCACAAAATTTNAACAAAGAAATTTTAATTGCGGAAACTTCCTATCCGTTTACCTTGGGTTGGAATGATTGGACAAATAATAATGTGGGATTAGAAGAACATCTCATTCTACCAGATTATCCAGCAACTCCACAGGGTCAAAAAGATTTTATTAGTGACATTAAAAATTTAATATTAGATATCGATAATGGGGTTGGCTTTTGCTATTGGGGTGCCGACCAAATTTCTTGGGATGGTCAAACTTCTACAAACGGATCGACCTGGGAAAATCAAGCTGTTTTTGATTTTAATAATAGGGAGCTACCTGTATTAGAAGAATTTAATATAGATTAATTTTTAACTAGCCTAAATACAACCTTTTTATTCTCAGCAACAATTGTAAGGAAATAAACCCCAGGAGCGTCGTTTACATTTAAATTAAAAACCCTTCCTTCACTGTAAGATTTATTCATTACTGTTCTGCCCAATATGTCATTCAATTGAATAGTTATATCGTTATAATTTGTTCTTAAATCAATTGACACATTACCATCTGTTGGGTTTGGATATATGATTGGATCTTCATTAAAAGTNTTTTCGATTAAGCCCAATGACGATTCTACTATTACAACTGAATAATCTTCTGTTTCACCATAAGTAGTTTCAACACATGGATCAACAGGAACATCACCCGCCCAATTTGCTTTCGCTCTTAATATGTGTTGCCCCAAAGTTGCATCTTCGGGAATAATTAAGTTAATAGTTTCTGTGTAAACCCCTGCTGCGACACCTGGAGCAATAATATAATTATTGATAACTACTTCGTCCTCAGTAAAATCTAAATCATCATTATAATCAATCCATACCTTAATATACTGGTCTCCGTATCCTGTTGTAACCGTTAATTCATATTCTGTTCCTTGTTCTAAATCGGTTGACATTGAAGTAAAATCACCATAGCCTTCGCAAGCAGAACTATTGTCTATATCCTGCAGTTGAAATAATTGGAAACCGTCATTATAGTCACAGTTCATTGAGGGTGTACATAAAATATTATCCCTGACTTCATACATAAACTTATATGTTTCAGAAAGTAATCCACTGGATGATTCGGCAAATACTTTGAAGAAAACTTTTGTGCCAACATTAAAATTAGGAATAGCAGAATTTGATATCCATTCGTTATTGTCTGAATTAGACATCTGAATTGTATCAGAGTCTGATTGTGTTGACCATTCAACATAAACACTGCTTAAATCACCATCAAACTCTATGGTTGAAGTAACAAATTGATCTAAGCCTTCTTTTGGTTGAGTATCCGTTGGTTGATTGGTGATATTAGTAGTCAATATGGATGGATATTCGTTTCTACCATCTAAAGAATATTCCCATACACCTCTTCCCCAAGTAGTACCTCTGAGTGTATTTGAACCGTATACAACTTCAAGCTCCATCATAGTCGTATTTGGGAAATTTTCATTGTATAATTCCCAGCTATTTTCAGACATTGATTTTTTATAAACCCCTATTTCGGCACCCAAATAAATAGTTGAATTTTCGGTATGGTCAATGACAACAGTTCTCAAGGGCATATTTCCAAGATTATAAGTGATGTTTTCCCATGATTCACCACGGTTATTTGAAATATATACCTTTTGGTTGTTATTGCCGTAAGATCCATATGTGACTATAATTGTATTATCATCATTTGGATCAAAAGCTATATCGGTTATAAACTGATTTGGAAGTGATTGTGACACCTCAGTAAAAGTTAACCCCCCATCATCAGAAATTTTAAGTCTATTATAATCAGAAATTGCAAGTATGTTTGAGTTGTTTTCTGCAATTGCAGCATTTTGAATATTTCCGCTAAAAAAGCTATTCCCAAGTGTAACCCAGTTAGAGCCAAAATCATCACTACGATACAAAACATTAGTCATTGTATAAATACTCATCTGATTATTTGGGTCGTACATTAATGGTGTTACCCAATCACCACTAAAACCATCAGGGTTTACACCATCTTGGTTGTATCCACCATCTTTAGTTCTTCGCTTCCCGCCAAATTGTAAACTACCTATCATCCAATCATCATTTAGAGGGTGTATGATTCCCTCCATGCCATCAGCTCCATAAAATTCTATCCAATTATTTTCAGTTTTTATACTAGTACCGTTATCCTGTGACCCAGTAATGGTTCTGAAGTGGTTAGACTGACTTACTCCAAGACAATAGTTTTCTCTAATTGACTGGCCTTCATAAATTTCCCAAGTAATTCCATTATCAAGACTCTTAGCTAATAGCCCATCTGTATTAACCCAAAAAACACCATTATAACTTCTGGAACCCCTAATATCAGCGTGAACATATTGACCTGTGGTATCATAATTTGCATTTCCTGTTGACCAATAAGTTACTTGATTCCACGTTTGACCTCCATCATTACTCATATGAGTATCAATATCTCCAAATAACATGTAATTTTCGTCCGTATCACTTACTGCAAAAGCACCATAATTTGCAATATTTGGATTTCCAACCAAAGTAAAAGTGTCAGCTAAATTATCAGATTTCCAAACTCCATCGCTAGAACCCACAAACACGCAATTTTCGCATGCAGCAGAGACAGATAATTGAATATTACTATTATTTCCGGGGATTGAACCAGATTGTATAAAACTCTGACCTCTGTCAGTAGAAACATATATCTGCGAATCATTATTAAAAGTTGATGCATAAATTATATTTTCATCGGTTGGATGAAATTCGATGTAATCATAATCTTGACTATATTCCCACGAGTTGCCGGTCTGAACAAAAGAAAATGATTCAAAATTATTATCTGACCTAAAAAGACCTTCACTAGTTCCAGCAAAAACGAGATTTGGAATTGTTGGATGGTACATTATTTTATATATCCTATTATTTGTGCCTAGACCTCCCCAATTCAAATTGTCAGGGTTGAAATTCGTAATAGTCCAAGTATCACCACCGTCAAGTGATTCATAAATTCCATGAGTAGTTCCATTGTAAGAATTTCTTACATTNATCAAAACTCTATTTGGATTATCTGGTGAAACAGCAATTGTATTTACTCCTGATGCAAATAAAAAATCTGTTGTATTTTCCCAAGTTTGTCCACCATCTAAAGTCTTCCAAAAACCTCCACTCCTTGACCCTAAAAATATTCTGTTGTCATCATTCAAGTCAATATAAAATGTCTCTATCCTTCCAAGTCCAACTGCATANTGCCCAGTGACTTCTTCAATATAATAAGGTCCCAATTCCTCCCATCCATTTTCAAAATTTGATTTATTGGAGGAAGGGTTTTTAGAAAGAAAATCCTTAAATTCCTTTGAAACAAAGTTTGATTCAATATTGTTTCTTGTCCCTGAAGGATAATACTTTGGCTCATTTTCATACAACCATCTTTGATATGCCTTCCAGCCAGAGCCCTTTTTTGTTATATCAATATTTTCAAAATAAGCTTCCGCCTCAGCAACAACATCATANAGATTAACATTTATATCATTTGCCATTTCCTTCCATTGCTGAGAAAATGAAACATTAATAAATCCAAGGCAAAAAAGTAAAAGCAGTTTCTTCAAGATAAATATTTTAATTACAAAAATACACATCATATGCTTTTAGTACAAACGTGAAATAATAATTTATTTTTACATATTTTAGAGCTTAATTAATTCTAAATGAAAAAAATAGTAGTTCTTCTATTAGTTGCAGTAAGTATAAAATCATTTTCTCAAGATAGAATTACTGGTGAATTATTCTCTACGAGATCAGAAGTAATTGCAGAAAACGGTATGGTTGCTACAAGCCATCCGTTGGCCACACAAGTTGGAATAGATATTTTAAAGTCTGGAGGAAATGCAATTGATGCTGCAATTGCTGCTAATGCTGCAATAGGACTCATGGAGCCCACCGGAAATGGNATTGGCGGTGACTTATTTGCAATTATTTGGATAGAAAAAGATAAAAAACTATATGGTCTAAATGCTAGTGGAAGATCCCCAAAAAACCTCACCCTTGATTATTTTAAAGAAAATAATTACTCCGAAATTCCAGCGTACGGCCCATTACCTGTAAGTGTTCCTGGGTGTGTCGATGGCTGGTTTGAAATGCATGAAAAATTTGGAAGCACTCCCATGCTTGATATACTCGAACCAGCAATTAAATATGCTGACAACGGATTTCCTGTTACAGAGCTTGTTTCATATTATATGAATAAAGCAGCAAAGAATTTTAATAGATATCCAAATTTTAAAGAAACATATTACATTAAAGACTCTACTCCTAAAAAAGGTGAAATTTTTCAAAATAAAGATTTAGCAAATACATTAAGAATAATCGCAAAAAAAGGAAGAAAAGGNTTTTATGAAGGTGAAATTGCTAAAGCAATGTCAGACTTTATTATTGAACAAGGTGGATTCCTTTCATATCATGACTTAAAAAATCATAAGTCTGAGTGGATTGATCCAGTNTCNACAAGNTACAGAGGTTTTGATGTTTGGGAACTACCNCCAAATGGACAAGGTATTGCAGCTCTACAAATTCTGAATTTATTAGAGGCCTATGACATTAAATCTATGGGNTTNGGATCAGCAGAATACATACATCATTTTACCGAAGCCAAAAAAATTGCTTTCGCCGACAGGGCTAAGTATTATGCTGACATGGATTTCAATGAGATTCCNGTTGATTACTTAATTTCAAAGGAATATGCTGACATAAGAAGGTCTGAAATTAACGCTGATCGTGCTGCAAGAAAAGTAAGCGCCGGTGAAATTGAGAACGGAGATACAATATACTTAACAACCGCAGATTCAGAGGGAAATATGGTTTCATTAATTCAAAGTAATTATAGGGGAATGGGCTCTGGAATGGTACCGCCAGGGCTAGGATTTATGCTGCAAGACAGAGGTGAATTATTTTCGCTTGAAGATGGTCATTTCAATGTTTATGAGCCAGAAAAAAGACCATTTCATACAATAATTCCAGCATTCATAACAAAAGACAACAAACCCTACGTTAGCTTTGGATTAATGGGTGGTGCAATGCAACCTCAGGGACATGCTCAAATTGTTATTAATTTAATTGATTTTGAGATGAATCTTCAAGAAGCTGGAGATGCACCTAGAATGAGGCATTTATCAAATCAACAACCAACTGGCGGTAATATGCTAAACGGAGGAGAGCTTTCGTTAGAGTCTGGATTTAGCTACAATGAAATCCGAAAACTTATGGAATTTGGGCATAAAATTGTTTTTGATTTGGGTTCATTTGGTGGCTATCAGGCAATAATGTATGATGATAAAATGGGTGTATATTTTGGAGCCTCAGAATCTAGAAAAGATGGTAGTGCAATGGGATATTAAAAGGGGATGTAGCTCAGCTGGCTAGAGCGCTTGACTGGCAGTCAAGAGGTCGTGGGTTCGAGTCCCATCTTCTCCACTCAAAAAAATTTATATAAAGTATTTAAAATAAATATTATGAAAAAAACTAGAGACATAATCAAATTTGTTGATAATCTACTTGCAAAATTTAGGAAGGTATTTGTAAATACAGTTACCGTTATTTTCTTAATGGTATTTACATTAGTGTTTCTTTTCAGCCTAGGTTCTTTATTTGAATCCGATGAAATTGATACAGAGAATCAAATTTTATACCTAGAGCCAAAGGGGTTAATAGTGGATAAGGCAATAACAAGAAATGATCCTTTTGAAGACCTTGAAATCTTTGAAAGCTCCGCTAATCAGATTGAATTAAAAAATATTTTAAAAGTAATTAATCAAGCTGGACAAGACGAAAACCTTAAAGCTATTTATCTCAATGTTGACGAATTGAGAGCTTATTATACGTCTGCATTAAAAGTAGCAGATGCACTTTACAAAGCAAGGGAAAATGGCAAAGAGATTATTGCTTTTACGAGCGGTTTAGGGACTACTGGATATCTCATAGCCTCTCAAGCTAGTGAAATAATTTTAGAAAAAGATTCATATGAGTCTGTGTTTCCATTTGGGTTTAGTAGGGTTAGACAATACCAAAGAGACTTCTTTAAAAATATTAAAGTTGATGTAAATGTTTATGCTGCAGGAGACTTCAAATCAGGTCCCGAGGGTTACTCAAGAAATAATATGTCTAAAACTGATAAATTGGCTTGGTTAGAGTTTGTAACACCAGTTTGGGAAAAGTATAAAAGTAAAATGGAAATTGGAAGAGAGTTCGAATCAGGAAAGATCCAATATATCGGAGACAATTACCATCTACTTGCCACAGAGAATGGTGGTGACGACAATGAAACAGCTCTTGCAACTGGACTGGTTGATAAGCTAATGTCAAAGCAAGAAATTAGAAACTATATGATTGAAAAATATGGAAGCGATGATGAATATGACTGGCCTGAGGGAATTTCTGGAGCAGAATATCTAACCACCCTAAAGCAAGAAGAAATAAGTAGTAAACAAAAACAAGTTCAAGAAAAAAATAAAATTGCTGTCATTCATGTTGAGGGAGCTATTGTAACGGGGGGTATTGATTTTAATACCGCCGGCTCAGGAGGCATTGTAAAAAATATTAATAAAGCCAGAGACGATGAAAATGTAAAGGGAATTATACTAAGGGTGAACAGCCCAGGAGGAGATGTATATGCATCTTCTATGATTACAAATGCTTTAGAGGAATTTCAAGCTACTGGGAGACCAGTGATAACATCAATGGGTGATATTGCTGCCTCCGGAGGAGTATGGGTTACNACCACATCTGAAGAAATTTGGGCAGAAGAAACCACTTTAACAGGTTCGATTGGTGTGTACAGTATAATTCCGGATTTTTCTCCATTAGAAAATTGGGCAGGAATAAATTATGACGGTGTAAGTATGACAAAAGCTGGAGAAATTTATGATTTAAGAAGGGGAATGAATGAAGAGCTTGAAAAGCAATACAGAGAAAATACAGAAAATTTTTATAAAGAATTTGTTGCCAAAGTTGCTAATAATAGAGATATGGAATATTCAGAAGTTCTTAAATATGCCGGAGGAAGAATATGGCGAGGTGATACAGCTCTTGAATTAGGCCTAGTTGATAAATTGGGTTCCTTAGATGATGCCATTGACTCTATGGTTGCAAAGCTAGAATTAGAAGACTATAAAGTTTTTTCTTATGAAAACGANGTTGAATTTGAGTTTGATTTAAATCTTCTTATACAAAATAAACTTCCGTCTCAAATTAAAAATTTAATTAACGAAATTAGTGGCTTAAACAGAATGTTTCTTTCTAAAAAAGAAAGATATGTAGTTTTCTACTGTTTTGATTGTGGCTTTGGAAATTTCGAATAATTTCATCTAATTGACNCTTAAAAGAATATTGTAAATTTGTATTATGAAGGATAATGAAAATCCGTTAGCTTTAGAGGATAAACTATATACTATTGAAGAATTTGGGGCTGAGGTGAGAAGAAAGTTTGGAGGAGATAATTATATTTCTGATGTTATTTTAGGAGAACTATTTCTCAGCAAATTTCCATTTTACAGCTGTAAAATCAAAAAGTCAAAAAANTATATACACAAAAAGAACTGCGGCTGCTGCTAGGNGTTAAAATGAAGACAATCAGCATTTTANTTTTTCTTTTTCTTATTTCCTATATAGCCTACAACAAAAAATAAAAATATTGTAACTAAAGCATAGACAATTAAGTCTTCAATCTCACCTTCATAATTCTGAGATTTTATTACATCATTAATTACCGGATTATCACCCTCATAGGTATAGTTACAAGCTAATGAGATTGNAATAAATAATAATAGTATTAGTTTTTTTATAAATTTCATTAACCNACAGATTTCCAATAAACAATTGTTAGAGCGTTTATGATTAAGGTAATAAAAGTGAGTATTATTGTTGATAAGTGTAGTGCTGTCCAAAGTTGGTCGTTTAGAGAATCTTTAGCATCATTAATCATCGGGGTAATTAAATAGCATATTAGCATTAAGACAAAACTTACAATAGATACATACTTATATAAATTCTGATTTGAGTTAATAGCTATAACAACGAAAGAAGCCAAAGAAAGAATTGCAATAATTAGAAAGAATTTAGGCCAAATATATCTTAAGAAAACACTTGCATCCTCAGCATTAATCAGCCGATTAATAGCGGGTGCAACTAAAGCTGATTGAAATAAAATTATTCCTACAATAATAGAAGAAATAATAAGAGGTAAATTTTTCATCATCTTNACATATTGAAGTTATCAANACACAATATAATAAGTTGTTTANGAACTGACAAATCAAAATCTTTTTCTTGTTGACTCATTAAAATAGAATAAGTATTTTGTAAAAGTTTATGAAAAAAATAAAATTGATTTGGGACTTTAGAGGTCCTAATGGTAAAAAAACTTCAATTCACCATGAGAAACATATTAGAGAGTTTTTTAGGTTAGAAAAAATGGATTTGATTGATTCGGGTACAGAATCTTTAAATGATTTTCATTATTTCGCATACGCTATTATTTTAGGAAAAGATCTTGAAAAAATAAAATCAATATTAAAGCCTAACAGGGGTAAATTGGTAGAATGATTATATGTAGTTAGTATTATATAGAGTAAAAATGCCCAATATAAGATAAGCAATAGCTGGCAGTATTTCTGAAATATTGTCCTTTATCTTAATCCTTACATATATTGCAACTAACATCATGATTATCAAGATAGCTGAACTTAAAATTAAAATCATATTAAATTTTAGTCCGAGACATATTCCGGTTCCACACACCAACTGAAATGCTCCAATTATTTTTCGTTTGTCTGCTAATCCCCACCTCTCAAACTCAGAAATCATCTTTTTGGAAACATAAGAATTTAGTCCATAAACGACAAAAGAAAAACCAGTAAATAAAATGATTAATGTGTTTATATCCATTGATTAAATCATAGCACAATTGTCTAATATTATGTAAAGACACATAAATAAAAACAACGTTGAGGGTAAAAACTTAATAAAAGGATTCTTTACTTTAAAATGTGAAAATTGAGCACAAACCATAAAAAAAGCCATTGATGCTGCAGCATAATTAGTTAGTTCATTATAACATAAGCCTACAATAAGGAGAGTTGATATTGATATCTTTGTCGCTCCTACAAAATTTCTAACCAAGTCTGAGTATCCGAAATGCTTAAACTCAGCTACAATATTATCATATCTGAATATCCAAATGTATAAAACAGAAATGGCAACAATGAGTTGAAAAAGTGATGATATATTTTCCATAGTGTTATAAAGTTAAGATTTTTAATTTATTCGATTAATAGTTTTCCTCTCATTAATTGTGAGTGGCCAGGAAAAGTACATAAATAAATGTAAACACCAGGCTTTTCAATAGTAAAGACAATTGTATCAGATTCTCCTCCTCCGATTAATCTGGTGTATGCAATCACGTCAGATTCATCTGTAATAAAGTCATTGTCTTTTGCCAACATTGCTTTTCTTGCAAAACTTTCAACATCAACATTTTTTTTCAATAGCACAAAGTTATGCCCCATGATTTGCTTATTCATCATTCCTTTGTGGTATAAAGTTAGCGTAATCTCCTGATTG